>CESN01048375.1_pt1 | contig 37317 bp, 42 predicted proteins | sample 531181 | NCBI WGS metagenome assembly CESN01 (sample SAMEA2621990, study PRJEB7988) | marine metagenome | isolation source: saline water (ENVO:00002010), including
TGCATTTTAATATTCTTTATCTTAACATTTAAGCCAACAATAGCATGCCCTGCCTCGTGATAAGCTGTTAAACGTTTATCATCTTCCGTTATAACTTTTGACCGTCTTTCAGCTCCCATCATAATTTTATCTTTAGCTTCTTCAACATCGACCATAGTTACAATTCTTTTATTTTTTCTAGCAGCAAGTAAAGCTGCTTCGTTTACAATATTGGCTAAATCAGCTCCTGAGAATCCAGGTGTTCCTCTTGCAATAGTTTTTAAATCAACATCAGGTCCTCTTTGAATTTTTTTTGCATGAACTTTTAATATTGCTTCTCTTCCAATTATGTCCGGTCTAGGAACGATAACTTGACGATCAAACCTTCCAGGTCTCAACAATGCAGGATCTAAAACATCAGGTCTGTTTGTTGCTGCGATTAATATAACTCCTTCGTTAGTTTCAAATCCATCCATTTCTACCAACAACTGATTTAATGTTTGCTCTCTCTCATCATTACCTCCGCCAAGACCAGCGCCCCTACTTCTTCCTACCGCATCAATTTCATCTATAAAGATAATGCAGGGTGAATTTTTTTTTCCTTGTTCAAACATATCTCTAACTCGCGATGCACCTACACCAACAAACATTTCAACAAAATCTGACCCTGAGATTGTGAAAAAAGGAACGTTTGCCTCGCCAGCTACAGCCCTAGCAATTAAAGTTTTACCTGTTCCTGGTGGTCCAACTAACAATGCACCTTTTGGTATTTTCCCACCAAGTCTTTGATACTTTCTTGGATCTTTCAAAAATTCAACAACTTCTTGTAATTCTTCTTTTGCCTCTTCAACTCCAGCAACATCTTTAAATGTTACACGACCTTTAATTTCATTCATCAGTTTCGCCTTTGACTTTCCAAAACCCATTGCTCCACCTTTTCCCCCTTGCATTTGACGCATAAAAAATATCCAAACTCCTATCAACAACAACATTGGAAACCACGATAAAAGAACACCCAAAAATGATGGCATGCCATCTTCAGATGGACCTGCGGTAATGGCTACTCCCTTATCTGTAAGTTTTTGCACAAGGTCAGGATAATTTGGTGAATATGTTTTAAATCTGGTGCCGTTAGAAAAAGTTCCAGAAACGTCGCTGCCTCTTATATCAACTGAAGTAACATTTCCTTTATCTACTTCTGATATAAAGGTTGAAAATGGCAAGTCTCTGGATGATGCACTTTTTGGATTTTGAAATAGATTAAATAAACCTAATACTAAAAGGGCAATTATACCCCACATCATTAAATTTTTTAAATTCATATATAGATTTAAAATAATTATTAATTTGTTTTAAACAAGGTCAAAAAGGTCCTATTTTCTATCGTTTATTAACTTCTTTATTTACTATGACCGATTTAAGGCCATTTTTAAATATATATCCACCTAAAGTAACTTTTTTTTTGTTTTCATGTGACAATTCATCAATTAAATAATCAATTCCTTTAGACCTTGGTGGATAATCTTTATTTTTAGTCAAAAAAATAGAGATTGATCTGAAAATAATCTCATAAGGCTCTAAAAACAACTTTTTTGAAATTACTGTATGATTGTTATTAATAACAAAAAATCTTTTTATTGCTAGATCAGAGTAAAATTGAAGTGCCACGTTGGCCTTATTTAGATTATCAAGAGTTTTAGCAAACTTCTTATCATCAAAACCCTCATTTTTTAGAGATATTCTTAATTTTCTTAATCTTGATCTTAAATATTTATCATCGTGATTGCTTGGATCATTTACATAAAAATTAAAATATTTTTTTGCAATTTTTACCAATTGATTTTTGTTAATATCTAATAATGGGCGTAAAAAATTTATTTTTTTCATTTTTAGATTTTTTTTAATTGGAGATAGTCCTGCTAAACCACTTCCACGACTTAACCGAATATAAAAATTTTCGATCTGGTCATCCAAATGGTGTCCCAATAAAATATTTTTAATTTTTTTTTTATAACAAAAATTTATAATTTCATCGTATCTTTTTTTTCTAGCTTCTAAATGCAAATTTTTAGAATTACTAATTTTAATTTTTAAAATCGTAGTTTTTATATCATGTTTTAAAAGAATTTTTTTTACCTTTTTTGCCTCGAGGTCGCTATCTGCTCTGATACCATGATCTATAATTATGCCACGAAAACAAAATTTTTTTTCTAAAGAATATATTTTTGAAAAATAAACTAATGCAAGACTATCAGGTCCACCTGATACACCTACTACAAAATGCTTTTCTATTAAATTTTTATCTAAAAAATCCTTAAATTTTGTATATATTTTTTTAGATTCTTTATCCAACAGTTGGGCATTTGTACTTTTTCTTTTCATACTTTGCCTTTTGGATAACAGACTGTTTAGCTTTTGGATACTGTTTCTTAATTCCATCAAGCATTTGACAACCCTGATCCTTTTCACCAAGTTCAGATAGTGTCACTCCAAGTTTAAGTAAATTTTGTGGTCCCTTAGAACTTTTAGGGTATTTTTGATATCCATCTAAATATGCAGCTGCTGCGTCATGATAAAGTTGTCTAATGTAAAAAGTCTCTGCATACCAATACTGCGCATTGCCAGCAAGTTTATGAGTTGCATTTTTACTAATAAATTCCTTCAATGCCAATTCAGCTTGACTATAGTCACCAACTTTAATCAAACTCGTAGCGAATTTATATTGTTCCTCTGGGGATTTATTAGGTAAAATATCTTTTACCTCTGCCTGCTCTATTTTCACTACATTTGCGGGATTAATAGATACTGTTTGCTGTTGACCTGCTTCTTTTTTTTCAACAATAGTACCAAGGTTTTTAGGTTTATCAGTTCCAGGAAATTTTTTTGGCTTAGATTTTTTAGCTATTATTTTCGTACTACCACTTTCTAAATCTGATAATCTCAATTCGTTATCTTTTTGAGACTTATTGACTCTTTCATTTAATTGTTCAAATGAAAATAAAACCTCTTCATTGCTAGCAGTAACTTTTTGCATTTGCTCTTCAAGCTCAGTGATTTTTACTAGTTGCCTTGTTAGAGCGCCTTCTAACGAACCTGAAATTTTATTTCCTGAACTTTTAAAACTTTGAGAATAAACTGCTTTCTCTAAAGTTTTAAGATCTTTCTTTATTTGCTTAAGTTCCTTAAGAACTTTATTTATTTTATCGTCTGCCTCAGCAATTGATAAAAAAGATAATAAAATAAATATAAAAATTCCAAATCGCATTTGTTAAAGTAATACCTAAAAAATTGGCAAAAAAAAGACCCTGTTACAAAACAGGGTCTTTTTCTTAAATAATCTTCAATAAACTAATTATTTTGCTTTAATAGTTACAGATCTTCTGTTTTGCGACCAAGCTAATCTAGAGGACTCAGGGTTAACTGGTCTTTCCTTACCGTAACTAATAACTGTTACTTTACCACCATTTACTCCTTGAGACATTAAATAATCTCTTACTGCGTTAGCTCTTCTTTCACCTAATGCTAAGTTATACTCACGAGTACCTCTTTCATCAGCATGACCTTCCACAACAACATTTAAACCAGATGATTTAATATAAGCTGCTTGCTTATTTAAAGTCCCTTTAGCCGCTGTATGCAGACTAGATTTGTTCGTTGCAAAGAAAATCCTATCTGGAACACCGGATGCTAAAAATTTAACAGTATCAGTTCCTTCATACCAGTCATTTGTTGATCTCTTACCGCCAGTTGCACATGCGGATAACAAGAAACCTAAAACTGCTATGACAGCATAATTTCTAATATTGATTGATGACATATATCCTCTTTTAAAATTAAATTTAATTAATGAATATCTACATAATTGGACATGAGTTTCAAGCTTAAACTTGATTGAATTTTAATAATATTAAGCCTATTTTGACAGTAATCCAGACCAAGATGGATCGGATGCATCAGTGGGTGTTTTGATTTTTACTTCATTGTATCCAGTTATATCTATCGCCCAGAGATTTGCACTTGCGCCTTGTCCTTTCTTTCCACCAGCTGTTTCTCTGTAAAAAATTAGCACTCTTCCATTTGGAGACCAAGAGGGCGCTTCTTGATAAAAATTCTGTGTTAATAATCTTTCTCCTGTTCCATTTGTTCTCATGACGCCAATGTAAAATTTACCTTTATGAATTTTTGTAAATGCTATTAAATCACCCCTTGGCGACCAAACAGGTGTACCATACAAACCTTTGCCCCTTGAAATCCTTTTTACACCTCTGCCGTCACTACGCATGACATAAATTTGCTGAACACCACTTCTATCAGAATTAAAAGTAATAAATCTTCCATCGGGTGATATAGATGGAGACGTATCAATAGCTGGATGAGATGTGATTTGTTCAACTCTTCTAGATTTTATATCCATAGTATAAATATCTGAATTCCCATCTCTTGCAAAACTCATTATAACTTTTTTTCCATCAGGAGAGAATCTTGGTGCAAAAGTCATGCCTGGAAAATCTCCTACCACTTCTTGAATTCCTGTTTCGATATTTAACAGATAAACTCTAGGCAAATTCTTAAAATAAGACATGTACGTAACCATCTTACCATTAGGACTAAATCTTGGTGTTAAAACAAGTTCATTTCCTAAAGTTAAAAATTTATTATTTGCTCCATCTTGATCCATTATTGCAAGCTTTTTTACTCTTTGAGTTTTTGCACCACTTTCAGATACATATATAATTCTAGTATCAAAATATCCCTCCTCACCAGTTAGCCTTTGATAAATTTTATCAGAAATTATGTGTGCAATTCTTCTCCATGAAGATGGAGTAGCAAACAAAGCTAAACCTTCTATCTCTTTAGCTGATACTACGTCCCACAATCTAAATTCAACTCTTAGCCTACCTTTCTCGTCAATTTTAAGTTTTCCTGAAACCATAATTTGAGCTTTAATTAGTCTCCAGTCCTCAAATCTTGGCTTTAAATGTGATAACTTTGGTTTCTGTATGTAGGACTTATTATCTAGCACGTAAAATAGACCAGATCGCATTAAATTTCCTTTAATAACTTTTGGTAGATTTATATCTAAATTTAATTTTTTTATTTTTTCATTAAATTTTTCTGGATTATCGATATAGAAGTTCGATATTGCAGTTGGTAATGGCTCAAGATTTCCTCTTGTAATATCAATTGTGACTACTCCAAATGATTTTGTGGAAAATAAGATTATTATGAAAAATAACACTAATTTATTCATTATCATCCTTTTAACATTTCTTTTGCATCAAAGTTAAGTTGTAAATCTTTCCAATTGTTATGTCCAGTAGTTGGCATTTTTAATGGGTCACAAAGTCTTACCGCTCTTAAAGCGCTCTCTGCTAAAACTTTATAGAATCCCTGACCGGGCCTGTTCATTCTTACATGATCAAGTATTTCTGAGCTTAATATAGATCCATCTTTACTCAATTTTAACCTAATTCTGACCGTTAAATCCTTATCATAGGGCAAACCTAATGGAATATTCCAACATTTGAAAATTTGAGCTTTGATCGCATCTTCCTGAGTTATAGATAAACCTTTGTCTAAACTTACTTTTGAGTCCTCATCTTGAGTAATTTCTAAGCTTTTTTTTTTTTCTATTTTAGCGTTTTCTTCCTTAGACTTGTCAATTAATGCAGCAATTTTATTAGGGTCAAAAAGTTCTTTTTTCTCAAACTCTGATGATTGCCTAATTTCATCTTTTACTTCCTCTGGATTTTGCTTATCAGTCTCTTTTGGTTTTTTCTTTTTTATTTGATCTGGCATAGGCACTGCATCTTGCTTTTCTTTTTTTACAATTTTTGGTGGTGCTTGTTTGGTTACAACTCTCTCTTCTTTTTCTTCTTTAATTTTATCAATGATTTCTCTAGCTTTCGGAGCAAATGGTAAAGCAGTTTTTTCTGAAATTTGAATCAAATCTATTGAAACAATGGGAGGAACATCAATTGGCTTTTTCATAACAAATGGTAAAGTAAAAAATGTAAATATAAAAATTCCTAAGTGAAAAATAATTGACAAGGATAAACTTCTAAACATAAACTAACGCTTAGTTTCAGTAATTAATGCCACCTTAGTAAATCCGTTACCTGATAAATTACCCATAATTTCAATTACTCTGCCATAATTTAAATTTTTGTCGCCTCTAACATATATTCTTGTATCAGTTCTATTCTTTGAAATTGCTAACAGCTTTGGTACCAAATCGGAGTATCCTACCCGAGTATCTTGTACATAAATTTCACCTTTTGAGTTTATAGAAACTGTTAGGGGTTCTTTATCATCTGGCAAAGAATCAGCGTTTGTCTCTGGAAGATTAACTGGAACTCCAACTGTCAACATAGGTGCGGTTACCATAAATACGATTAAAAGAACTAACATTACATCTACAAAAGGTGTCACATTTATTTCACTGATCGGATTATTTGTTCTTGAAGTATTTCTATTAAAATTAAAAGCCATTTAGATAATTGAAATAAAAGTTTGACTAAAGTTTTCTAATTTTTGAGTATACTTTCTCGAATTGCTAGTAAACTTATTATATGCAACAACTGCAGGGATTGCTGCAAGTAATCCTAGAGCAGTTGCAAATAAAGCTTCAGCAATACCAGGCGCAACAATTGCTAAACTTGTATTTCTTGAGATTGCAATTGATTGGAATGAATTCATAATGCCCCACACAGTTCCAAATAATCCAATAAAAGGTGCAACAGATCCAACGGTTGCCAGAAATGTTAACTTGTTTTCATATTTTTCTACTTCTTTATCAATCGCAACATCCATAACAATTTTTAATTTTTCAGGCAAAGAATTTTGTGATTGCCTTTCGTTTTCAGCTAAATATTTTGCCCCTGATCTAAAAACTATTGTCATTGGATCTTTACTATCGGGATCAGTTTTATCTAAAAGTACCTTTACAGATTTTGAATTTACAAAATCTTCCTCGAATTGCTCAGAACTTTTATAAATTTTTCTAAAAACTCTATATTTTTCAAAGATTAAAGCCCATGAGTAAATAGATGCAAATATTAATATTACAATTACTGATTTAACAATATAATCTGCTCTAGTGAATAATGTCCAAAAAGAAAAATCAGTTGCGGCTATTACAGATGCTGCAGCTCCTACTTGTGGTTCCATAATTAATAGTTCATATTTTTGAAAATTGTCATTAATGTGTCAATGATTTATTAATATTTGTAATTAAATACAACTTTTGAAAGATTTATATAGTTCTTCAGGCATCTTTTTGGGTTTTCCGGACTTGTCAATCACCGCAAGTTCTACCTTAGCTTTTACCTTTACTTCATTTTTAACTTTCGTGTACTGGACTAAATTGATTCTCACCGGAGATATTTTTGAAAACTCTGATATAACCTCTATCTCATCTTCAAATTTAATTGGTTTTTCATAATCAACATAGCAAGATCGAACAACAATAAAGGTATCGAGATTTTTTAATTTCTTATGATTAAAACCCAAAGAGTAAATTAATTCAGTTCTAGCTCTTTCAAAATACTTAAGGTAATTAGCATAGTACACAATCCCGCCTGCATCTGTATCTTCGTAATAAATTTTTGTTTTATAATTTTTTTTTTTAACCATGAAACCCCTCATTATTATAATGATCTAAAAAATAACGACCAATTAAAATAGAATCAGCTTTATTTGCATCCTTTTTTTTTGCCATATCATTTGAAAAATTTGGAAAAAGTTCTATGGCTTTTGTTCTACTTGCGTCTTTTGAGGATCCAATAAGGTTAAAGTGTTTTTTCCATTTTACTGGTCTTATAAAATATATAGGTAATGTATAAGCTGAGCATATTCCTTTAATCACACCAAAAGATTGTCCAAAATTAAACATGCTTGTAACTCCTTGGCCAGGCATTGCAGTTACATGTTCAATAACTACCGCTACATCATTAGATCCGTTGACTCTTTTTTTTATTTCTAAAGCAAGTTGGGCTGAGTTTACTTGTTTCTTATTTTTTTTTCCTTCGCTCATTGTTGGCATATCAATCACTTCCTTGAGTCTTTTATTTTCATAAATACTAAGCGCTCCACTTACGCCAGGATCAATTCCAAAAACAATCAAGACGTAATCTCCTCTAAAATTTTTTTATTAGCTTCAAAATTAGAATATACTTTTTGCACGTCATCTTCGTCCTCTAATGCTTCAATAACACTTATAATTTTTTTTAATTCTCCCCTGTTAACTTTTACAACACTTTTAGGTTTATAAATTATTCCGCTAAAATGTAATTGATACTTTTTTTCTAATGCAATTTGAATTGCATGTAATTCGTTTTTTTTTGAGAAAATTTCGTAATATTCACCATCTAATCTAAAGTCATTCGCGCCAATATTAATTAAAAGTTCAAAAAGTTCCTCTTCATAACAATTTTCCTTTTTAATTTTTAAAATACCACAAATATCAAACAAATGAGAAACTGAACCTTCTGATCCAAGTGTACATTCATTTTTTTCACAAATAGATCTAATTTTTGAAATAGTTCTATTTTTATTATCTGTTAAAGCTTCAATAATTATACCAACACCTATTGAACTGAACGCTTCATATACTACTGCCTCATAATTTGTTTCGTCATTATCTTGTGATTTTTTAATTGCACGATCAATGTTATCTTTGGGCATATTTGCTACTTTTGCTGATCGTATTGCTGATCTTAACCTTGAATTCATGTTTGGATCAGGAACTCCAAGTTTTGCGGCAACGGTTATTTCTTTGCTTAATTTTGAAAAAAGTTTTGACCTTTGTTTATCGGCTTTCCCTTTTTTATGTTTTATGCCTGCCCAATGTGAATGTCCTGCCATAGTAATTTTAACTATTGTTAAATTTTAAATTTCCACCTATCATAATAGGTTCTATATTTTTAGCTAACCCAGTTTTTGAATCCGCAATTACTTTTATACCTGTTATAGTTGCGTTTTGAATTACAGGAACCAATCTGTCGCTTTTTTTTTTAAAAAATTTTTGAATCGCAATCTCTTTATTCATTCCAATGACCGAATTATAGTTACCGCACATACCGGCATCAGTTTGATATGCAGTACCTTTTTCTAATATTCTAAAGTCAAGTGTCGGAGTGTGTGTATGCGTTCCAACAACAAAAGTTACTTTGCCATCTAATAGATGGCCCATAGCTTGTTTTTCGCTTGTAATCTCTGCATGAAAATCAACAGCTAAAAAATCTACCTCTTTTTTTAAGTTAATTTTTTTTATTTTTTCTTCAATATAAGGAAAAACATCTTCACATTTTTTCATGTAAATGTTTCCCATAAGATTTATTACACCAACTTTAAAACCTTTTTTCTCATAAATTTCAAAACCTCTTCCGGGTGTACCCTCTAAAAAATTCATAGGTCTTAGCAATCTTTTTTCTTTACTTATAAAATTCATTATTTCTTTTTGATCCCAAATATGATTTCCAGATGTAATTACGTCTACGCCAGCTTCAAAAAGATTATTGCAGATTTTCTCAGTAATACCATACCCCCCTGCAGAATTTTCACCGTTAACAATTACAAAATCAATTTCATATTTTTCTTTAATAAAACTTAATTTTTTTATGACTGCGTGCCTACCTCCTCTACCAACAATGTCACCTAAAAATAAAAAATTCATTAATTAATTATACTCTTTTCAGTAAGAATATAATCTAATCTTTTATCATGTTTTTCTAAAGGAATATTTTTTATTTGTTGAAAAGAAAAAGCAATACCAATTGATAAAATATTTTTTTTATAGTTAGATTTATTTAAAAAACGGTCATAAAAACCTTTACCATAACCTAAGCGATTTTTATTTTTATCAAAAGCAACAACAGGAACTAAAATTATTTGTGGTTTTTCAGTTTTATTTTCTTTATTGGGTTCTAAAATACCAAATCTATTAACAAATAATGGTTCCTGAACTTTGTGAAGTTTAAAACTCATATCATTTTTTTTTTTAATTACAGGTAAATACAAATCAATATTTTTTATTTTAAAAAGTACAGATAGAATATCAATCTCATAATTTGTCGGATAGTAGAAACCTAGTTTCTTTATTTTATTATTTCTGCAAATTTGTTTTAATTTATTTGATATAAAATTTCTTTTTTTTTTATCTAAGATAAAATATCTATCTTTTCTTGTTTTTAAAAACTTTTTTCTTAACTGTTCCTTCATGAAATCTAAACAGCCTTTGTAATAAAACTATTTATTGTCTCACTCGCTTTACTAAGAATTTCTGAATAATTATTTTGATTTTCTTCAACTGTTTTTTTTAATTCTTCTAATTTATTTTTTAATTCATTTACTTCTTTATCACGATCTTTCTTATAACTTATTGATAAATTTTTTATTTCTTTAAATTTTTTTTCAAAGTCACTTGAATGGTCTTTTAATTTTTTTAAAGAAGTTTTTAAGGTATATAATTCGTCAATTACTTGTATTGCTGTAATTAATAACAACTTTCCTTCACCAAGATTACCAAGATCTTTTTTCAATTTATCAAATTTACTACCAAGTTCTTCTGTTAATTTTTGCAAATCTTCCTCTTGACCCTCCTCGCAAGCTAGCAAGTAATCTCTACCGTTAAAGTTTACATTTACATTTACCATTCGTCAGATCCTAATAAATTATCGGCATCTTGATTCAGCTCATCTAGTCTTTTTGAAACTTCATCTTTATTTTTTTCAGCTTGCATGACTCTATATTTAGAGCTCTTTAAATCTTTTTCTAATTTTGAGATAGAGTTTTTTAATTTTGAGTTTTCTTCTTCTATTATAATAATTTTCTCTCTTAAGTCCTCGTCTGATGTATCTTGATTATTAATTGAATTTTCAAGGTCTTGAAGTTGTGATTTTAAACTTTCATTCTCATTTTCAAATGTGGATAACTTTTTATTTAAGCTGTTTTTTTCGTTTTCAAGATTTGATCTAACTTCTTGAAGATCAACTATTTTTTTCTTTGAACTGACAACTAAATCGGTAATAGTGTCTAATCTAACTAATGACTCAAGTAATTTCTGCTCTTTTTCCTTTAAATTATCCATAGAAAACGAATATAATTATTTATAATTATATAACAAAGTATTAATAATTTCGAGAAATTAAGTCTTTATAAAAATTAATGAAAAATTGCTCACATAATGAACTAGCTAACTCAATTCGCTTTTTATCAATAGATGCGGTTCAAAAAGCGAACTCTGGACATCCTGGTATGCCAATGGGGATGGCTGACGTTTGTACTGTGCTATTCAGATACTTTTTGAAATTTAATGCAGCCAATCCTGATTGGGTAAATAGAGATCGATTTATATTATCAGCTGGACATGGATCAATGATATTATATTCATTGCTCTATCTTTCAGGTTACAAAAGCATTTCATTAGACGATATCAAAAATTTTAGACAGTTAAATTCAATTTGTGCTGGTCACCCGGAATTTGAGCCGAGTTCAGGCATTGAAACTACAACTGGACCACTTGGTCAGGGTATCGGAAATGCAGTAGGTTTTGCAATTGCTGAAGAAATTCTTAAAGCAAAATATGGAAAAAAAATATTTAATCACAAAACTTATGTTATTGCCGGTGACGGTTGCTTGATGGAAGGAATAAGTCATGAAGCAATGAGTCTCGCAGGCCATTTAAAATTAAAAAATCTTATTATGCTCTTTGATAATAATTCAGTTTCAATTGATGGACCAACAAATTTAGCGGTATCTGATAAATATAAAAAAAGATTTGAAAGTTATAATTGGGATTGTATTGAAATTAATGGACACAAAGAAAAAGAAATTATTAAAGCTTTTAAAAAAGCTCAAAGAGCAAAAAAGCCTACAGTAATATCATGTAAAACTAAAATTGGTTATGGTTCGCCCAATAAAGTAGGAAAATCTTCAGCGCATGGAAGCCCGTTGGGAGAAGCTGAAATTAAATTGATAAGAAAAAAACTTAAATGGGCTCATGATCCGTTTGTAATACCTGATAAAATTCTTAATGCATGGAGGGAAATAGGAAAAAAAGGGAGTAATGACGAAAAAAAATGGAAAAAAAAACATTTTAAAAAAGAAAATTTTGAAAATAAAATATACTCTATCGTCCAAAATGCAAAAAAAATTGCAGTTGACCAATTAAAAGATTTAGCAACAAGAAAATCATCTGAAAATATTTTGAAAGAGTTAAATAAAAATTTGCCTAATTTAATTGGAGGATCGGCTGATCTCAGTGGATCAAATAATACAAAAACCGAAACTCACAAAATTATTTCTCCTGGTAAATTTAATGGTAACTATATACATTATGGTGTTAGAGAACATGCGATGGCATCAATTATGAATGGTTTAGCATTGCACAGTGAACTCATTCCTTATGGTGGAACTTTTTTAGTATTCAGTGATTATTGCAAACCCGCAATTAGGCTGTCAGCATTAATGAGGCAAAAGGTGATATATGTAATGTCTCACGATTCAATTGGTTTAGGTGAAGACGGTCCAACACATCAACCTATAGAGCATCTTAGTAGTTTAAGATCTATACCTAATTTAACTATTTTTCGTCCATGTGACTCAGTTGAAACAATAGAATGTTGGGAACTTGCGTTAACTTTGAGAAGTAGACCTAGTGTCATTTCATTAACTAGACAAAATTTAAGCCAACTTCGAACAGTTTTTGAAGGTAAGAATTTGTGTAGTTTAGGAGCTTATGAAATTTTTAGAAGCAATGAGAATATAAATATAACATTAATGGCAAGCGGCTCTGAGGTTGAAATTGCAGTCTCGGCATCAAAAAAACTTGCTGAAAAAAATATCCATACTAAGGTTGTTTCAGTACCATCAATGGAATTATTTGACGCTCAGCAAGAGGACTATAAACTAAAAGTTCTTGGAGAAACAGAAATTAAAATTTCATTAGAAGCTTCACAACCAATGTCATGGAAAAAATATATAGGAAATAAGGGTGTGACCATAGGTATTGAAGATTTTGGGAAAAGTGCGCCTTGTAAAGATGTATATAAACATTTTAAATTGACTGACGACGATGTAGTTAATGCTGCTTTAAGGTTAAAGAATTAAAATGCTACGAATTGCAATTAACGGTTTTGGAAGAATTGGACGGATGGTTCTGAGAGCAATTTATGAAAATAATTATAAAGGCTTAAAAGTAGTAGCAATTAATAATAAAGCCAAAACCGAAGCAAGTGCTTTTTTGCTTGAAAGAGATACTATTCATGGAAAATTTAATCATAGCGTTAAATATACAAAAAATGAAATAATTGTTAGTAAAGATAGAATTCAATGTTATCATGAAGATGACCCTGTAAATTGTCCATGGGATGTTGAAAAAATTGACATTGTTTTAGAGTGCACTGGAAAATTTAATACCAAAGACCAGTCATACAAACATATAGAGGCGGGTGCAAAAAAAGTCATTGTGTCTGCGCCTTGTGAAGATGCGGATCAGACAATTGTCTATGGTGTAAACCATAAAAATATTTCAAAAAAAGATCATATTATCTCCATAGCTTCGTGTACAACTAATTGCTTAGCACCACTCGCATTTGCCATCCATAAAAATTTTAAAATTGAAAAAGGTTATATGACCACAATACATTCTTATACATCAGATCAAAGATTGCTGGATAATTCTCATAAAGATTTGAGAAGAGCTAGGAGTGCCCCTAATGCTATGGTTCCAACAAGTACAGGGGCAGCAAAGTCTTTGAAAATGATAATTCCTGAGCTAAATGGTAAAATTGATGGAATTTCGATTAGAGTCCCAACTCCAAATGTATCTTTAGTTCAACTAAGCTTTTATTCTAAAAAAAAATTATCAAAAGAAACAATTAATAATATCTTGCTAAAAGCAAGTAAAACGTATTTAAAAAAAATTTTAGGTGTAGAACAAAAACCTCTGGTTTCCACAGATTTTAATCATGACACAAGATCTTCTATAGTCGATGTTAGTTTGACAAAAGTGATTGGTAATAATTTTGGAACTGTATATGCTTGGTATGACAATGAATGGGGTTTTTCCAATCGTATGATTGACATGTCTTTAGTGATTAAAAATAAAATAAAATGAGACAATTAAGATCTATCGATGATTATTCAATAGTTAAAAATAAAAAAGTTTTTTTAAGAGTAGATTTTAATGTTCCAATCTCAGGTGGAAGAGTAACTGATTCAACAAAAATCGAAAAGCTTCTTACAAACATTAACTATTTATTGAGTAATGATTGCAAAGTTATTTTAGCCTCACACTTAGGACGTCCACAACAAAATGGAAAAGCTGATCTTTCTTTATTGCCTGTAAAACAAATAACTGAAAAAATTTTTAATCAACAAATTAGTTTTTTAAAAATTAATCATACAACGAAGCAAAAAATCGATGAAAGCAAAGAAAAGTTAGTTATGCTTGAAAATTTAAGATTTGACCCTGGAGAAGAAACAAATGAGTTAGAATATGCAAAACTTTTATCATCATTTGCCGATATATATGTGAACGAGGCATTTTCTTGCTCTCATCGTTCTCACGCTTCCATTGAGTCAATCACCAAATTTATAAGTTCATATGCGGGCTCAACGATAATTGATGAAGTTAAAGCTTTAGAAAAAGTATTTTCAAAATCAAAAAAACCAGTCGCCTGCTTAGTGGGAGGTTCAAAAATTTCTTCTAAAATAGATTTAATTATAAATCTCATGCCTAGGATGGATTTTATGGTAATTGGTGGTGCAATGGCAAATAATTTTCTTAAAAATGACGGATACAATATTGGAAAATCTCTATTTGAAAAAAATGTAGAAAATACAATTAAAAAAATTTTTGACGAGGCTAATAAACATAAATGCGAACTTGTTTTGCCAATGGATGTAGTTTGTTCAAAAAAATTTGATCAGCCAGGCGTAATAAAAAAAATTAATGAAGTTAGTGATGATGATATAATTCTAGATATTGGCATTGAGGGTACTAACAAAATTGATCAAATACTAAAAAAATCTAAAACAGTTTTATGGAATGGCCCTTTTGGCCTTTTTGAGTATGACTATTTTGCAAATGGTACAAAAGATATTTCCCGATCAATCGCGAAATATTCAAAAAAAAATGGATTAATATCAGTGGCAGGCGGAGGAGATACATTTGCGGCAATCAAAAAATCAAATCAACAAAGTCATTTTACTTATATATCAACTGCAGGTGGTGCTTTTTTAGAATGGCTCGAAGGAAAAATACTTCCTGGGCTAAAAGTGCTTGAAAATAATTGAGCAATATTTAATGATTAAAGTATGAAAATAAATGATATCGCCAAATCATTAGTCTCTAAAGGCAAAGGAATTCTTGCGGCAGATGAAAGCACTGGAACAATGACGAAAAGACTTAATGCAGTAAACGTTGAGTCAAATGAAAAAAATAGATTAACTTTTAGACATGCACTTTTTACCTCAAAGGATATTAATAAATATATTAGCGGAATTATACTTTTTGATGAAACAATTAGACAAAAAAAGAATGAAGAAACAATTTGTGAAATTTTAAATAAACAAAATATTTTCCCTGGAATTAAAGTCGATAAAGGTGCAAAAAAACTTGCAGGAAGTAAAGAGACTATTACGGAAGGGTTGGACGGATTAAGAGAGAGAATGGAGGAATATTTTAATTTAGGTGCTAAATTTGCAAAATGGAGAGCAGTTTACAAAATTGGAAATGAATTACCGAGTCAAAATTGTATAGTTGCAAACGCTCATGCATTAGCAAGATATGCTGCTATAGTTCAAGAAGCTAATATGGTGCCTATAGTTGAACCAGAGGTTTTAATGGATGGTGACCATAATATTCATAAATGTTACGATGTTACTTCAAACGTATTGGAAGAAACTGTCAATCAATTACAAATAGCTGGAATTAATTTTTCAGGCGTGGTTCTAAAGCCAAATATGATACTAAATGGTAGCAGTTCAGGTGTTAAAAACGAAAGTAAACAAGTAGCTGAATTAACACTTAAATGTATACAAAATAATCTACCGCCTGAGGTTCCTGGTGTTGCATTTTTGTCTGGTGGGCAATCAGAATTCGAGGCAACTAAAAATTTAAATCAAATTAATAAGCAAAATAAATCTTCATTTATTTTTACTTTTTCGTATGGCAGAGCTTTGCAACAAAGTGCCTTAAAAACTTGGGCTAAAGATTTAAACGATATAGAAACTGTTCAAACAGTTTTTGATGAAAGATCCAAAATGAATAGTCTTGCCTCAAAAGGTGATTGGATTGAAGATCTTTAAAAAATGGATTTTAAAAATTGAGAAAAATTTATTTAATTTCTCCAAATAAACTTGATGAAGAATTCTACTCTTTTCTACCAAAAATTTTGGCGACTAAAAAAGTCAAATATTTACAATTGCGTTGCAAAAACTACTCCAAAAAAATACTCGTAAAACATATACAAAAGATTTTACCTATTACACAAAAATATAAAATAAGATTAATTATTAATGATTACGCAGATATAGCTTCAAAATTTAGAAATGTAGGTTTTCACTTAGGTCAAAACGATTTAGTGAAAAATAAAACTTATTTAAATTTATATAAAAAAAAATTTTTTGGAGTTACTTGTCATAATTCACTAAATTTGGCAAAAGAGGCAATTCTTTTAAATTCTTCGTACGTTGCCTTTGGAGCTTTTTTTCCATCAAATACAAAAAAAATAAAATTTGTTGCTACAAAAAATATTTTACAAAAAGCGAAAAAATTAAAAACGGTAATCATAGCGATAGGTGGAATCACTAACAGAAATTATAAAAACCTTTTAGTCTGCGGCGCAAACTACATTGCAATATCCGGTTTTGTTTGGAAAAATAAAGAATTTAACCCATTGCAAGCATTAAAACTTTTTAAATAACTATTAATTTTTCACAAAAACAGTGTATTAACAGCTTTATGAAAATTTCTGCTAATGAAATTAAACCTGGTACAATTATAGAATATAAAAAAGATCTTTGGAGATGCCTTAAAAGCCAAACAGTTAAGCCTGGTAAAGGTGGTGCATTTAATCAAGTTGAATTAAAAAATATCATTAAAGGTACTAAGTTAAACGAAAGATTTAGATCAGGAGAAACTATTGAAAAAGCTTCTTTAGATGAAAGAAATTTCCAATATTTGTATAGTGAAAATGATAGTCTAATTTTTATGGATAGCAAAAGTTTTGAGCAAATTAATATTTCAAAAAAAATTGTTGGTGAAGATGAAAAATTATTTAAAGAAAATATGGAGGTTAAAATTGAATTTTATGAGGAAAAACCATTAATTGTCACACTACCAAAAAATGCCAATTATGAAATTCTGGAGACTGATGCGGCAGTTAAAGGTCAAACAGTTTCAAGTTCATATAAACCAGCGGTCATTCAAAATAATGTAAAAATTCTTGTGCCACCTTTTATTAATCGAGGTGATATGGTATCTATTGATTGTTACTCTAAAGAATACATAAAAAAATCCGACTAATGCCTGTTCTTTCTCCTGATATAAATATATTAGAAAAAGTGTGTCACAAAGTTAGTAAAATTATAGTCAGGGATTTTGGTGAAATTGAAAAACTTCAAGTTTCTAAGAAAGGTCCAGGAGATTTTGTTACGAAAACTGACAGAAAAGTTGAAAAAATAATTATAGAAGAGCTAGAAAAAGCAAGACCAAATTACGGTTTTATTGCGGAGGAAACTGGAAAAAAAAAGACAAATAGCCAGTACAACTGGATAATTGATCCAATTGACGGTACATCTAATTTTATGCATGGAATTCCACATTTTGCGATTTCAATAGCTCTTGAAAAAAACGATGAAATAATCTCAGGTATTATATTCGATCCGATTAAAAATGAAATATTTTACGCTGAAAAAGGACGTGGGTCTTACTTAAATAATAAAAGAATAAGAGTTTCATCAAGAAGAAATTTTGATGAAATAATAGGTTTATATGGTTGTCCACCATTTAAAAAAGTTGAAAAAAATAAAATATTCGATCAGATTAAAAAAGCCTCACTATCAATTCATAAACTGAGAAACTATGGGAGTGCTTCACTAGATTTTGCTTATGTTGCTTCAGGAAGAGCTGATTTTGCATGGTACGACCATTTAAATTATTGGGATTTTGCAGCAGGAAAAATTATATTATTAGAAGCAGGGGGAGCAATTACTGATTATTCCGGTAATAATTTTGTAAAACAAAAAGAGACTTTTATCTCTAATTCTCTAGTACATAATGAGGTTTTAAAAATTCTTTTCGAATAATAATGTTTAAATTTATAGTTTTTTTATTTTTAGATGTGGTAGCATTTAGTGGTGTTCTTGTTGCAACATTACCTTTTGTAATTAATAATTTTGGGGGATCTGTCTTTGTGGTCACGCTTGCATTCGGACTTTTTTCCTTTTTTCAATTTTTTGTTTCACCTTTCTGGGGAAATTTGTCTGATAAAGTTGGAAGAAAACCTCTTTTAATCCTTAATTGTGTAGCTGAATTGATAGCAAATATTTTGTTAGCTATTGCTACAAATCTTCCAATTATTTTTTTAGCAAGAATAATTGCTGGTTTGTTTAAAACAAACATCTCTGTTGGTACTGCTTATATTGCAGACATAACAGACAAAAAAAATAGAGCTAAAGGAATGGGAATGTTTGGGGTTGCTTTTGGACTCGGATTTACCTTTGGGCCGCTTATTGGTGGTTTAATTGCTGGGTCTGATTATTCTCAACAAACATTGAGTTACGTAGCATGGCTTGCCTCTGTAATTAACTTGTTTAACTTAATTTTTGTAATTATTTCGATAAAAGAAACAAACAATAAAAAGGTTTTAAATAAATATATTAATAAAAACTTATCAACCCAAATGAAAATTATTAAAAACCCAATTCTTTTTCCCTTTTTTTTGTTAATCTTTTTTATTTATATTGTTTTTGCTGGTATGGAGGGAACTATAGCTGTGTGGACGAATGATACATTTAGTTGGGGGCCGAAAGAAGTAGGGTTTGTAATGTTGCTTGCAGGATTTTGTCAAATAATAGTTCAAGGGGGATTGCTGAGAATTTTAATAAAAAAATATGACGAAATACAACTTATTTTTAGCGGGTTTTTAAGTTTAATAATTGGTTTTTCAATTATACCGTCTGAAAATGTTTATCTAATACCATTGGCAATAATTTTTCTTAGCTATGGAATTGGAATATCAAATCCATGTATCAATAGTGTTTTATCAAAGAAATCTGAAGAAAATAAAGGTCTAGTTCTCGGAACTGGTTATTCATGTCAAGCTGCAGCTAGATTTATTGGACAGCCTCTCGCTGGATTTATTTTTTTAAATTTTGGTAAAAATATTCCATTTTATTTTGATGTGGTTTTTTTAATTGTTGTAGCTTTAATGTATATGTTCTTCTTTAAAAGTCTAAAAATTAGGCTTTAAATTCGTTGAGTATCTTACTTTATTTGCTATAAACCAGACTTTAATTATGAAGAAAAAAATACATCCTAAGCTAAATAAGATAAAAGTTCAAATGACAGATGGAACTGAATTTGAAACGCTATCAACATGGGGATCTGAGAATGAAATTATGAAACTTGAAATTGATCCAAAATCACACCCTGCATGGACTGGTGAAAGTCAAAAAGCTCAAGATAAAGGTCGTGTAAGTAAATTCAATAAACGCTTTGCAAATTTAAAAAAGAATTAATTATGACTCTACCTTTAATGCCAAAGGCTACTGCTGTTTGGTTAATTGAAAATACAAGTCTTACCTTTAAACAGATCGCAGATTTTTGTGGTCTACATGAATTAGAAATAAAAGGTATTGCGGATGGTGATGTTGCTGTTGGTATAAAAGCTTACAACCCTATTCTTTCAAATCAACTGACGAGAGATGAAATTGAAGCTTCTTCAAATGACCCTAGAAGACCTTTAAATCTGGTAGAAAAAAATGTAGAGTTTGAAGTTAAAAAAATGGTTGGACCGAAATATACTCCAATTTCACAAAGAGAAGACAAGCCTAACGCAATTGCATGGCTTACAAAAAATTATCCTACACTAACTGATGCTCAAATATGTAAATTAGTTGGTTCGACAAAAAATACTGTAGATGCTATTAGAAACAGAAAACATTGGAATATGTCTAATATATCTCCAAAAGATCCGGTTATGGCTAATTTATGCACTCAAACAGACTTGCAAGATGCCATTGATAAAGCTCAAAAAAAACAAGAAAGAGAAGCAAAAAAAAAGGAGCGTGAAGCAAGGAAAATTGCAAAATCTAAAGACTCGACTAAATCTATAAACTAGTTTTTTAAATGATGAAGAGAAATAAAAAAAATTCTCATATAGTTTCTATTGTTATGGGTAGCCAATCAGATTGGCCAACTATGAAGAACGTAGCCAAAACATTAAAGTCTCTTAAAATAAATTTTGAGACAAAAATTATTTCCGCTCATAGAACGCCAAAAAGATTATTTGAATATTCTATGAGTGCGAAAAAAAATAACATAAGTGTAATTATTGCAGGTGCTGGAGGATCAGCGCATCTACCTGGTATGATTGCTTCTTTAACAGAATTACCTGTAATTGGTGTCCCAATTGAAAGTAAAAAACTAAAAGGTTTGGACAGTTTGTTATCTATAGTCCAAATGCCAAAAGGCATCCCGGTTGGTACAGTTGCTATTGGAGAGAATGGTGCAATCAATGCTGCTTTACTGTCAGCATCAATTTTAGCTCTTTGTAATTCTAAAATTAGTCTTAAACTAAAAGAATATAGAAATCGACAAACAAATTCTGTTAAATTAAAACCCTAATTATGTCTAATACAAAAGTGCTAGGTATTATTGGTGGTGGACAATTGGGAATTATGCTTTGTCAAGCAGCAAAAAATCTTGACATAAAGACTGTTATATATTGTGATGACGAAGATTCTCCGGCACAAAATTACTCAGAGAATTTTATATGTGGAAAATATGATGATGAAACAAAAATCAAAGAATTTACTAGCCAGGTGGACGTAGTAACATTTGAATTTGAAAATATTCCAGTTCCAACATTAAAGAAAATTCAACAAATTAAGCCGGTATATCCAGATCCAAATGTTAATTTTATAATTCAACATAGAAGTAAAGAGAAAAATTTTATAAATCAATTAGGAATTAAAACAGTAGATTATAAAAATATCTATTCCTGTAAAGATATAGAAAATATCGAAAAACTTTTACCAGGTATACTTAAAACAACTACACTGGGATACGACGGTAAAGGTCAATACATTATATCAAATTTACAAGACTTTGAAAAAATTGATTTCAAAAATGAATTCATTTTAGAAAAAAAAATAAATTTACAAAAGGAAATATCAATAATTATTACAAGATATCAAAATGGAAATTCTGTTATATATGATCCGATTGAAAATATTCACAAAGATCAAATCTTAGATACTTCAAAAATTCCCTCAAATATTGACGATAAAATAGCTAATCAATGTAAAAAGTATGCAATAAAACTCGCCCATGAACTAAATTATATTGGGACAATGTGTGTTGAGTATTTTATTGATGAAAGCAATGAATTATTTGTTAATGAAATTGCGCCAAGAGTTCATAATTCAGGACACTTAACTATTAACGCTTATAATGTAAGCCAATTTGAGTCACATGTAAGATCAGTATGCAATTTAGAAGCTGTAGAACCAGTCATGAAATCAGCAGCAATAATGAAAAATATAATTGGAGATGATATATTTGATTATAAAAATAGAGAATTTAAAAGTAATGAGTATTTCTTTGACTACTTAAAAAAAAAAACTAAGCCGAAAAGAAAAATGGGGCATATTATTACACTTGAGGATTAATACCCCCGTTTAGATTTTCTATCTTTATTGGTAAAATTTTTAATATTATTTAATAAAGACAATAAGTCTGATTTTAATTTATTGAATTTTCCAACTTTGCTAATTTCTATGTTTACATCTTGACTTAGCAAATCGTCATTATAACTTTTTGTAGTTAATATTTTTATATATAATTTTGATAAAATTGAACTCAATATTATTCTCTTAGTATAAAAATTATAATCTGTTGACTTGTCACCAGCTAAAAACCACATATCATCTGCAACATTATATAAATACAAAATATTATCGCATTTTTTTATATTATATTTTAAATTTGTTTTTATTTTTTTGATATTTTTTAAATCAGATCTAAGTTTTTCGTTTAACAGGATTGAAATTTTTTGATTAGTGCTTGAAACATTTTTAATTTTATTTTCAAAAAATTTTTTTTCTTTATCTGATAGCATTATTTAAATAAGACTTTGGAATTATAAACCATAATAATGGATATCCGATTAATGTAAAACTAAAATTTATAAATATATTTAAAAAAATTAAATCCTTACCAGAAAAACTTATTAAAGCATAATATGCTAAGTAAGCTAATATTAAAGAAAGGCCAAATGAGAACCATTCTGATATGAATATGCTTCTTAATTTAATAGTAGACTGAAACGCTGCTACTGCAAAGACTATAAAATACAAAATTGCAGATGTTCCGAAAAATAAACCATTCAATGAGTCGTTTATTATGCTGATCAAAAATAAATAAACACCTTTTCCAAAATTTAAACTTGGATTTGAGATTTTAAACAAATAAATTAAAATAAGTTGTAAATTAAAATAATAAGAAATTGACTTATTTAAAATATCAATATTTACTGAACCTGCGATAACACTTACCAACAAAAAAATTGATGCAATATATTTTTTAAAAAATGTGAACATGTTATCTTTTCATTGTAATTATTGTCAAATAGTCCATTTGATTAAAATCATATAGAGGTGATGCAAAAAAATTATTTTTATCTTTTAATATCATTCGCCCAACTAATATACCTTCTGGCATAATATTATTTATATTCGTGGTATAAATATAATCTCCATCATTAAAAGAAAACTCTTTAGGTAAAAACTCCAAGTTTAATCTTTTTTCAGTATTTGGATTGCCAACAACAATAGCCCTATAACTTTTATCTCCTATTTTCACAGGCACACGACTATTGATGTTTGTAATTAAAATTCCATGTGATGACTTAAAATTAGTTTTTATTACTTTTCCAACTAGAACATTGTTTTTAATTAATGGATCGCCAACATTAACACCATCTTTTTCACCCTTATTTATAATAATTGTTTCCTGTAAAATGTTACTTTTGTACATTAATACTTTTGTACGAATAGTTTGAAATTGATAATTTTCTTCATTTATAATTTTTTTAAAGTTATCTAATTGAAGCCTGAGTGAAATATTTTCGTTTTTTATTTTATTTATTTCATTTTTCAATTCTATAATTTCATTTTGATTAATTGTGTTTTTACTCTGAAAAAAATTAGTAATTGAATTTGATATTTTAATAGCAAAATTAAAAGGAGATTTTACTATTACGGTTGAGTATATAATTGCGTCATTTATTGAAAATCTAATTATCTTAAAATATTTATTTTCACTTCTATCTATAAAAAATAATATTAAAGCTATTATTATAAATATAATAACATTTTTTTTAACATCTACATTCTCTGAAGATGTAAATTTCATCTTTAATATTCAGTTAACATGGATGAAAAGATACCTTCTTGCTCTAAAGCTTTTCCAGTTCCAATAGCAACACATGATAATGGATCTTCAGCGATTGAAACAGGTAATCCTGTTTCCTTAGATATTAGTTTATCCAAATTTTTAAGATAAGCCCCTCCTCCTGCTAAAACTAATCCCATATCTACCAAATCAGCAGATAATTCTGGTGGAGTTTGTTCTAATGCATCTTTAAGTGCTTGAATAATCTGAGATATAATTGGAGACATTGCTTCTGATGAGTCTTTTTCAGTTAGAATAATTTCCTTTGGTACACCAGTTCTTATATCTCTACCTTTCATAATATAAGTATTCTCGCTGTTAGTTGGAATACAAGTACCAATTTCTTTTTTTATTTTTTCTGCAGTTCCGTCGCCAATTAACAAATTAAATTTTTTTCTCATGTATGCTACAATCGACTGATCTAATGCATCACCTGCTACTCTTAAGGATTGAGAGTAAACTATGCCACCTAGTGACATAACAGCTATTTCGGTTGTGCCACCTCCTATATCAACAATCATAGACCCAGTTGGTTCAGAAATTGGCAAACCTGCTCCAATTGCAGCTGCAACAGGCTCCTCAATTAACTGAACTTTACGTGCACCAGCTGCGTGAGCAGACTCTTGTATTGCTCTTCTCTCAACTGGTGTAGAGCCTGTTGGAACGCAAATTATAATTCGTGGATTGGCAAAAGCACTTCTTTGATGAACCTTTTTAATAAAGTGTTTAATCATCTCCTCTGTAACAATAAAATCAGCAATGACACCATCTCTAAGGGGCCTTATAGCTTGAATAGAACCGGGGGTTCTTCCAAGCATTTGTTTGGCATCCTCTCCAACTGCAAGAACTTGATTTTTGCCTTTTTCATTAACAATTGCAACAACTGAAGGTTCATTTAAAACAATACCTTTACCTTTTACATAAACAAGAGTATTGGCTGTTCCAAGATCTATTGCCATATCTGTTGACCACATACCCGCCATTTTTCCAAGTATTGACATTTTACCCTCTTTCTTTAAATCGCAGCCGAATAATCTTTTGAACTTGGCGCTGATCTCTTACGTTTTAAGATTAATTTGTTTAATGCATTTATGTAAGCCTGAGCCGATGCAACTAAAGTATCGGTGTCTGCAGCTTGACCTACAGAAATTCTTCCTTTTTCTTCAATACGCACACTTACAGTTGCCTGTGCGTCGGTTCCTTCTGTGACGGCATGTACCTGATAAAGCTGTAAATTGATATCGTGTGGAAAGATTTCTTTTATACATTTAAAAATAGAGTCTACGGGCCCGTCTCCAGATTGTTCAGTAGATTTAATTTCGCCATAAACTTCCAATTCACACTTAGCTTTTTGTCCTTTTGTGCCAGCTATAACATCTAGAGAAATTAGTTTTATTACGTTATTATTTTTCATTAAATCATCATCAACTAAAGCTGCAATATCTTCATCAAACACATGTCTTTTTTTATCTGCAAGTTGTTTAAATTTTTTAAATGCATTATCAATTTTATCGTCAATTAAATTTATGTACCCTAGGTTTGTTAATTTTTCTTTAAATGCATGTCTGCCAGAATGTTTGCCCATTACTAATGACGATTTATTGACACCAACACTATCGGGTGTCATTATTTCGTAGGTTTTGCTATTTTTTAACATTCCATCTTGATGGATTCCAGATTCATGTGCAAAAGCATTTTTTCCTACAATCGCTTTATTGTACTGTATTGGAAATCCAATAATATTTGATAATAACTTCGAGCAACTATTAATTTTATTCGTTATAATATTTGTTTCAAACGGCATTAAGTCATTTCGTGTTTTCATAGCCATTACAACTTCTTCAAGAGCGGCATTACCTGCACGTTCACCAATACCATTAATTGTACATTCTATCTGTCTAGCACCAGCGTTTACGCCTGCTAACGCATTTGCAACTGCAAGACCTAAATCGTTGTGCGTATGAGTAGATACTACAACTTTATCAATATTTGGAACTCTGTTAAATAAATCTTTTATTATATTCTCATAATCCTTTGGTAAAGAATAACCAACTGTGTCTGGGATATTAATTGTAGTTGCTCCATATTTTATTGCAAGTTCAACGGTTTTACATAAATAATCTGGATCAGTACGTGTTGCATCTTCTGGTGACCATTCAACATCATCAGTATGTTTTTTTGCAAATTCAACACTTGATTTTATTAAATCCAAAACTTCGCTTTTTGTTTTTTGCAATTTATGTTTAATATGCAAATCACTTGTTGAAATAAAAGTATGTATTCTGTAATTTTTTGAATAATTTAATGACTCTACACATTTTTCTAAATCTTTTTTAACTGCTCTTGCTAATCCACACGGTATTGTTTTTTTTAGTAATTTTGAAATTTCAGATACTGCCTCAAAATCTCCAGGAGATGCGGCTGGAAAACCTGCCTCCAATATATCAACGCCTAAATCCTGAAATGCTGAAGCAATCTGGAGTTTACCTTCCAAGGACATTGAAGCACCTGGTGACTGCTCACCGTCTCTTAAAGTAGTATCAAAAATAATTACTCTTTTTTCAGACATTACTGTAATTTAATCATCTTTTATTAAAAATCCAGTTTTAAACCTTAGATTGATTTATTTTAATAAAAAATGCCTCAAAACTTGGTTTTCAAGCCAAACAAGAATAAAAACACTGAGAAATATATATGTTAAATTTCATATTTTTAGCTTCAGGCCTAATTTTACTTTTATCAGGATCTGAATTTCTAATTAAATACTCTGGCAAATTAGCAAATTCTTTGGGGGTGTCTCAATTTGTAATAGCTTTTGTTTTAATTTCATTTGGGACATCTTTACCTGAACTAGCTTCAAGCATTTTTGGTATGATAAACGGGTTTCCTGATTTAGTTGTTGGAGGGTTAATTGGCAGTAATATTACAAATATCTTACTAGTGATTTCAATATACATAATTATAGTTCCTATTAAAAAATTTAGTCAAAATATCAATTTTCAAAACATGTCTTCTTTTTTAATGTCTATTATCTTTTCTTTATTATGTATTATTGGTACGAAGTTTAATTTCATATTTGGAATAATTTTTATTTTCATTCTCATATATATTATTCAAAATGAGCTGAAATCAAATACTCTTAAAATAGTAAAAAATTTTAAAGACCAGACTTATAGTATTTCTAAATCTATATTAATAATAATATTTTCTATTACATCTATAATTTATGGATCAAAATTATTTATTAATTCATCAATAAACTTGGCTACTACCCTTGGTGTCTCTGAGGCTTTGATTGGAATTACTCTTGTTGCAATTGGAACTTCAATGCCAGAACTTATAGTATCAATTATAGCTGCGATTAAAAGAAATAATGAATTCGTTTTGGGAAATATATTGGGATCAAATATATATAATATACTTGGAATATTTGGAATAAGTACTTTTTTTGAAACTATCTCTATTCCGTTACGGATTGAAAAATTCGATATTTATACCTTCTTAATTTCAGCAGCGTTTCTTAGTGTAACAATACTTGTTTGTAAAAAATTACCTAGAATGTTTGGCATAATTGGTCTTTTAAGTTACTTTGTATATCTAAATTATATTATTATTTTTTAATTTTTAGACTTATCGATAATTTTATTTTTAGATATCCAAGGCATCAGAGCCCTAAGCTTTTCCCCAACTCTTTCAATTTGATGATCGGATAACTCTTTTCTCATTTGAAGAAAGTTTTTTTGACCATTGTCATTTTCTTTCATCCAATCTTTAGTGAATTTTCCTGATTGAATATCTTTTAAAACTTCTTTCATCCTCTCTTTTGTTTTATCGTCTACAATTTTTTTACCTGAAACATACTCTCCATACTCCGCCGTATTAGATATTGAGTAATTCATATTCGCTATTCCACCTTCATAGATTAAATCGACAATCAATTTTACTTCATGCAAACATTCAAAGTATGCCATTTCAGGTGGGTAACCTGCCTCTGTTAATGTCTCAAATCCCTTTTTTATCAATTCAACAAGACCGCCACAAAGTACAACTTGTTCACCAAATAAGTCAGTTTCACATTCATCTTTAAAAGTAGTTTCAATGACTCCTGATCTTCCGCCACCAACTGCTGATGCATATGAAAGTGCGAGATCTTTTGCTTTACCAGTACTATCTTTATGAACTGCCATTAAGCAAGGAACGCCGCCTCCTTTTTGATACTCTGTCCGCACAAGATGACCAGGTCCTTTGGGCGCAATCATAAATACGTCTAAATCATCTCTTGCTTTTATTAAATCATAATGAATATTTAATCCATGTGCAAAAGCCAAACTTGCACCTTTTTTTATTCTTTGTTCAACATGATTTTTATAAATTCCTGATTGCAATTCATCTGGTGCTAAAATCATGAGCACGTCTGCCCATTCTGCAGCATCAGAAATACTCATGACCTTCAAACCAGCAGACTTTGCTTTTGGGATGCTTGTCGAATTTTCTCTTAAAGCAACCACAACTTCATTAACACCACTATCTTTTAGATTTAAAGCATGGGCATGACCTTGACTACCAAATCCAACAATTGCAACTTTTTTTGATTTAATTAAATTAATATCCGCATCTTTATCATAATACATTTTCATAATACTTGTCCTTTGTTATCTTTTACTGTTTCTGAACCTTTTTTCATTGCCAAGGCTCCAGTTCTTGAAATACTTACCTGTCCCAGTACTTTGATTTTTTTTATAAAATCATCAATCTCCGTTCTACGACCTAGAGCTTGAACAATAAAAGATTTCGATGTTTTATCTAAAAACTGACACTTATTGTCAATACAAATTTGCTTAGCTGTTTCTAGTACTTTACCCTCACCTAAAAACTTTACCAGTGCTAATTCTCTAAAAATAGTCTCATCGTTAATTGGGTATATGTTTACTTTATGAACTGGAACTAATTTGAGAACTTGCGCTTGTATCTGCTTTACAACAGCCTGAGTACCGAGTGTTGCAATTGTAATTCTGGATATTTTTCTATCATGATCAACTTCTGAAACTGCTAGGGACTCAATATTATATCCTCTACCAGAAAATAAGCCCGACACACGAGCAAGAACTCCTGCTTCGTTATCAACCCAAGCAACAACCACGTATCTTTCGATTTTTTTTTGATTTTGATCAATTTCATAAGCTGATTTTGACATTAAACCAGCACTTTCCCTTCTTCAGTGATTCCCTCTTCATCTTCTGGTCCCAAAATCATCTCATTATGTGGTTTTCCTGATGGTATCATAGGGAAACAATTTTCATCTTTTTTAACCATACAATCAAAAATTACTGGACGATCAACTTCAATCATCTCATTAATTTTTTCATCTAACTCTTTAGGATTTGATGCGCGTATTCCAATCGCTCCATATGCCTCAGCAAGCTTTACAAAATCTGGCAGTGCCTCTGTATAACTTTCCGAATAATTTTTTTCATGAAGTAATTCTTGCCATTGTCTAACCATTCCCATCCACTGATTATTTAAAATAAATATTTTTATTGGTAATTTATACTGAACAGCTGTCGACATCTCCTGTATATTCATTAAAATGGAGGCTTCTCCAGCTATATCAACTACAAGTTTCCCTGGGTTTGCAACTTGAGTGCCTATTGCAGCAGGTAATCCATAACCCATTGTTCCGAGACCACCAGAAGTCATCCATCTATTGGGTTTATTAAACTTATAAAATTGAGCAGCCCACATTTGATGCTGACCAACCTCTGTAGTAATAAATGCATCTTGATTTTTTGTTAATTCATATAATCTTTCAACTGCATACTGTGGCATTATTAACTTTTCGTCAAATTTATATGATAAAGATTTTTTCTGTCTCCATTTATTTATTTGTTGCCACCAATTACTAATATTTTCTTTATTTGAATTACAAAATTTAGAATGTTTATTTTTTAATGTTGTCAGTACATCAGTTAATACAGTCAAACAATCTCCAACAATCGCAATATCAACTTTTACAATTTTGTTAATTGATGAGGGATCAATATCAATATGAATTTTTTTTGAATTAGGTGAGAAAGCATCTACTCTCCCGGTTATTCTATCATCAAATCTAGCTCCAACATTAATCATTAGGTCACACTCATGCATTGCATTATTTGCTTCATAAGTTCCGTGCATTCCAAGCATGCCTAAAAATTGTGGATCGCTTCCAGGAAAAGCACCCAAGCCTTGTAAAGTTGAAGTGATTGGAAAATTTGTTACTCTCGTAAATTCTGTAAGTGCATCAGCGGCCTTTTTGCCAGCATTTATAACCCCGCCACCTGAATAAATAATTGGTTTTTTTGATTTGGTAATTAATTCAACAGCTTTCTCAATGCCTGTAGTCTCAACTTTAACTTTAGGTCTAATAATTTTAGTTTGTACTTCATCAGCACTTTTGTATATTCCTTTTTGAAACTGAATATCTTTTGGAATGTCTATCAATACTGGACCGGGCCTACCAGACATAGCAACATCAAAAGCTTTATGCATCACTTCCGCTAAATTGTTAACATCTTTTACTAACCAATTATGTTTTGTACATGGTCGGGTAATTCCAGTTGTATCACACTCTTGAAAAGCATCTGTTCCAATAAGATGCGTTGGTACTTGTCCTGTAATACAAACAAGTGGAACTGAGTCCATATACGCATCAGTCAATGCAGTTACCATATTTGTTGCACCTGGACCTGAGGTCACCAATACTACTCCTGGCTTTCCAGAGGATCTAGCATAACCCTCAGCGGCATGCCCGGCGCCTTGTTCATGTCTAACTAAAAAATGTTTAATTTTTTTTTGTTTTGAAATCTCATCATATAGTGGCAAAACGGCACCACCCGGATACCCGAAAATACACTCAACACCATGATCGTTGAGCGCCTTAAATACAATTTCTGCACCTGTTAATTGATTACCCATTTCTCCAAAAAGTTGAATTTAGCTTAACTAGTTGGATGGTCAAGATGTTCTGATGAAATTTAAAACTTTTTTTTTTAAATCCGCCTGTTTTAATTCGTTAAAATCCGTCCAACCTATCATTTGCCCTCTAAACCATGTCATTTGACGTTTAATATACTGTCTGGTCTTAATATTTGCTTTATCAATTGCTTCTTCTAATAACATTTTTTTGTCTATATTTAGTTGAAGCTCCTTTAACCCTAATACATAATTTGAGGGTAAATGTTTAGGAACACCTAATCTTTTAAATTTTAAAGCTTCGTTCAAGGCGCCATTAGTTATCATTTTTTTTAATCTTCTGTCAATTTTTTCTAATAGTACATTTTTTGGAATATTTAAAAAAATTTTAATAAATTTAACCCTTTTAAAATTTTTTTTTGTATTTTCTTGCCAATCAAAAATAGATTTCTTCGTATAAAAAATAACTTCATAAAATCTAATTAATCTTTGTTTATCTTTTTTTTTTATTTTATTTTTACATTTTGGATCTAATGTAACTAATTTTTGATAAAATTTTTCGTAACCAATTTTATTAAATAAATTTATTACTTTTTGTCTTTTCAATTTGGAAATAAAAGGTATTTCGGCAATTCCCTCGGTTAAGGCTTTAAAATATAATCCAGTTCCACCTACTACAATAGGTATTTTTTTTCTTTTTATTATTTCCTTAATTTTTTTTTTAGTCAATTTAATCCATTGACCAGTGGAAAAACTTCTTTTTACACTTAAAAATCCATATAAGTGGTGTTTTATTTTTTTGTAATTAATTGGTCTTGCAGAAAGTATTTTAATTTCTTTATAAACTTGCATACTATCAGCATTAATAATTTCACCATTAATTTTTTTTGCAATGTATATAGCAAGATCTGATTTTCCAGAAGCTGTAGGTCCAGCTAATAGTATCACCTTCTTCATTTAATGGAAATTTATTTTATCTTTACACCTATATAACGTGTAGTGTTTTGAATATCGATAATAGTTAATAATATTGTTTTTTTACCAGATTTAATAATTTTATTTAATTTTTTGTCAAAGTCTTTTACATTTTTAACAGAATTATTTTGTAATGATATAATTGCATCTCCAGGTCTTATCGGTAGTAAAGCCATGGCACCATTCGGATCAATTTTTTTAATAATTACACCTGTTTTTTTTTCAAGTTTATTTCTCATTTTTCTGTCATCTTCTTCTATATCTCTAACATCAATACCGAGACTTTTGACTTGTTGTTCACTTGTTTTTTTTGGTATTTTTTGTTTAAATTCAGCTGTATTTTCTAATCTGCCAAGAATAACTGTCTTTAAAATTTCCTTTTTATTTCTCCATATTTTTACTGAAGCTGCCTTTCCTACTGGAGCTTCACCAACTAATCTTGGAAGATCTCTCATGGATTTAACTTTTTTTCCATTAAATACAATAATGATATCACCAGGTTTTAATCCTGCTTTATCTGCCGGGCTATCAGGATTCACATCAGTAACAAGTGCACCTACTGCTTCTTTTAATCCAAGACTTTCGGCAATTTCTTTTGTAACAGTCTGAATTCTAACACCTAGCCATCCTCTTTTTGTTTCTCCATATTTAATTAATTGCTCAATTACATTTTTTGCAAAGTTTGCTGGGATTGCAAAACCAATTCCAACAGAACCGCCAGAATTTGAATAAATTGCTGTATTAATACCCATTACCTCACCATTCATGTTAAATAAAGGTCCGCCGGAATTTCCTTGATTTATAGACGCGTCTGTTTGAATAAAGTTATCATAACGACCCATATTAATATCTCTATTAATTGCTGAAATTATACCTTGAGTGACCGTACCACCTAACCCAAATGGATTACCTATCGCTAATACCCAATCTCCTACTCTAGCTTTATTTGAGTCTCCAAATTTAACAGCTGGGAACTTTTTATCTGATTTTATTTTCAATACCGCAATATCGCTAACAGGGTCAGTTCCAACAAGTTTAGCCTCATATTCTTTACCATCTGTAAACTTAACAAAAATTCCCTCTGCATTTTGAATTACGTGGTTATTTGTAATTACAATGCCGCTATCCTTGATTACAAAGCCAGATCCAAGGGCTGTTGATCTTCTTTTTTGGGGGCCTTGGTTTTTTTCAAATTCTTTGAAAAAATCTTCGAATGGTGAGCCCGGAGGAACTTGAAATGGAAATTGCCTAGATCTCGTTTCTACTACCGTAGTAGCTGATATATTTACCACTGATGGCATAGATTTTTCTGCTAATTTCGAGAAACCCTTAGATACATCTATGGAGTAGGCTATTTCATGTATAGACTGGAATATAAAAAAAATTATAATTATGCTAAAAAAACGTTTCATCCTTTAACAATCCATACAATAATAAATCCAATTAAAGCGAAAGAAAGACCGCCAGTTCTTAAATTTGAAACTGGAATATCCTTCATTCTTTGCAGCATATTTTTCATTTGATTTGGAAAAATCGAATATAATAAGCCTTCAATTACAAAAATTAAACCAACCGCCACAATCAATTCATTCATCAATCTTATTGCTTTTTTGATGTGGATGCTGGTCTACGTGGTGAGCTAGTTCCAGATTTTCCGAAATATTTAAAAAAGTCACTATCTGGTGATAATATTAAAGACGTATCTTTACCAACGAGTGACTTCTCGTATGATTGCATTGACCTATAAAAACTAAAAAAATTAGGATCTTTTCCAAAGGCATTAGCAAAAATTTTATTTCTTTCACCATCTCCTTCACCTTTTAAAATTTGTGATTTTTTATTTGCTTCTGCTAAAATAATCGTAACTTCCTTATCCGCGGTAGACCTTACAGTTTGTGCGATCTCAGCGCCTTCAGCTCTAAATTCTTTTGCTTCTCTTTCTCGTTCAGTTTGCATTCTCCTATAGATTGCTTCACTGTTTGCTTGTGGTAAATCTGCTCTTTTTATTCTCACATCAATAATTTTTATACCAAGTTTTTCCGCTTCAGTATTAACATTTTTTGTTATAGTATCCATTAATCTAGCCCTATCTTTAGAAACCAAAGTTGCTAACTCTTCTTTACCTAATACACCTCTAATTCTTGCGTTAACAATTGTAGATAATCTTGATCTGGCAACTCTTTCATTGCCAACTGAAATATAAAATTGTAGTGGATCTTTGATTTGAAATCTGGCAAACGCGTCCACGATAAGTCTTTTTTGATCGGAGGCAATAACCTCTTCTGGTGGTGCATCTAAATTTAAAATTCTTGTATCCAGAAAAACAGTATTTTGAATAAGCGGTATTTTGAAATTTAATCCAGCTTTTTGGACTATTCTTTTAGGATCTCCGAATTGAAGCACAATTGCTTGTTGAACTTCTGATACAACAAATAGTGTTGAATAAAGTAAAAAGCCCAGTACGATGATAATTGGACCAAGAATTTTTAAAGCTTTATCACTCATTAATTACTACCGCCACTTTTCTTTAATTCAGGTAACGGAAGATATGGAACTACACCGCCACCAGATTTTTTATCAATAATAATTTTGTTAATATCTGCCATAACTTTTTCCATAGTCTCTAGATACATTCTTTCTTGTGTAACAGTCCTCGCTTTTCTGTATTCATTATAGATCGCCAAAAACCTGCTGGCTTCCCCTTCAGCAAGCGCGACTACTTCTCTTTTATACGCTTCTGCTTGTTGTAAAATTTGTGCAGCTTCACCTCGTGCCCGTGGTATAACATCGTTAGCGTAAGCTTCAGCTTCGTTTTGAGCCCTCTCTTTATCAGCTTTCGCCGCTTGCACATCTCTAAAGGCATCAATTACTTCTTTGGGCGGATCTGCTTTTTGAGTTTGTACTTGAGTAATTGAGATACCTGAGTCATAACTATCTAAAATCTCCTGCATAATGTTCTGTGTATCGATTTCTACTTGAGCTCTTCCATCAGTCAAAATTGATTGTATACCATTTTTTGCAACGACTTCTCTCATTGCTGTCTCGGCCACGCTTTTTACTGTATCCTCTGGTGATTGAATATTAAATAAAAATTTTCCTGCGTCCTTAATAATCCAAAAAACTGAGTAATTAATATCAACAATATTCTCGTCTCCTGTTAGCATTAAACTTTCTTCTGGTACATCACTGACGCTTGTTGCTCTACCAGTATCAGATGCTGACCTATAACCAACATCAATTCTGTTGACCTTAGTAACTTTAGGCGTTAAAGCGGTCTCAATCGGATATGGTAAATGATAGTGTAGTCCAGGTTGTGTTTGATTGACGTATTTACCAAACCTTAACACCACACCTTGCTCATCGGGTAAAACTCTATAAAATCCACTCGCAAACCATAAACCTAGAGCAATTATTGCAAACATTAATATAGGTTTATTTCCACCTGGAATTTTTTTTCCTGGGAATAATTTTTTTAAAGAGCTCTGAAATTGATCAGCCAAATCATCGATATTGGGTGGTCTTCTACCTCCACCACCACTTGGTTTATCACTACCTCCGTTACCCCATGGTGAACCTGACATTTTTGCTCCGTTGTTTTAAAATAAATTTGCGTTACTACTATAGCTTTAGTTAGTAGTTTAAAAGGAAAAAACAAGGTGGATTATAAAAAAAAAATAAACTTAAATAATTTTAAAGACAAAATTGAAGTAAATTCCAGATTTTTAAAGAAAAAAATAGATGGTGTTAAAAAAATTGTTGCAATTTCAAGTGCAAAAGGCGGTGTTGGTAAATCAACTATAAGCGCTAATTTAGCAGTCGCCTGTGCTAAGAGAAATTTTTTAGTTGGTCTTCTTGACGCAGATATTTACGGACCCTCAATTCCTGACTTATTTAATGTTTCAGAAAAACCTCAAGTTGACAAAAATAAAAAAATTATACCAGTAACAGTTCAAAAAGTTAAACTAATATCAATGGGTTTTCTTATTGATAAAAACTCACCAATGATTTGGAGGGGTCCAATGGTGATAAAAGCTATAAAATCTTTCGTAAACAATGTAAATTGGGGTAACTTAGATTGTTTGTTTGTAGATTTGCCACCAGGTACTGGAGATGCTATTTTAACATTTGCTCAAGAACTAGATGTATCTTCAAGCATAATAATTACAACGCCTCAAAAACTTTCAATCACTGATGCAAATCGAGGAATTGAAATGTTTAGAAAAACAAATATCCCAGTAATTGGTGTAATTGAAAATATGTCATACATATCAAATATTGATGATAAAAAATATTATCCTTTTGGTAAAGATGGAGCTGAAAAACTTTGCAATGATCAAAATGTAAAATTGTTAGATAAAATTAGAATTGATGAGTCATTTAATGTGAGTGTGGATGACGGTATTGTATTTGAGAATTTGGAGGATGATTTAAAAAATCAATTTATAAATATTTCAAAGGAAATTATTTATTAAAAAATTAAATCGCTTTTATCTAATACCTTCATAAGTTCATTCCACTCTCTTTTACTGAGTTCTGAATTTTCAAAACTGACTTTCTGTCCCTTTAATAACAATTTTATAACTTTTAGACCTTTAGAAGAAATGTGTGCTGCCCCAACTCTATAGTCAATAAAGGCAGAATGTGTTATTGGAACCCATTTTTTTAAAGTATCAATCATAGCTTCAGCATAAACTCTTATTTCATATTGAGCATGAATATCTGCTCTGAGAAATAAAAAATTCATTAAATTTAATAAATCCGTTTTCCAATACCACTGAGTATAAGAATTTAGCGTTAAATTCATTCGAGCAAGTTCTCTAGCTAAACCAGATTTGTTTTCATTTATTATTGACCCATCATATCTTTCATTTAACATCTTCTCGTAGTTTTCGTATGTTCTTTGAGAATCATCTTTGAGAATATTTAAGACTTCCTCAGCTTGTTTTCCTTCAAGGATATCGCCTCTCCCTTGTCTATTATTTAGAGCTTGTGCTGCCAATTGTTCAGGCGCGGGTATATAAAATTCTTTATCCAATATAGAATATCGAGCTGAATACTCATTTACATTTGCTGTTCTGTGTCTAATCCATTGCCGTGCTATAAAAATTGGTAACTTTATATGATATTTAATTTCACACATTTCAAAAGGGGTGCTATGCCAATGTCGTAATAAGTATCTTATCAAACCTTCATCGGTTGAAACTTTTTTTGTACCTTTGCCGTAAGAAACTCTGGCTGCTTGAACTATTGAACTGTCATTACCCATATAATCAACAACTCTTATAAAACCATGATCAAGTACTGAAATTGCTTCATAAAGAATTTTTTCTAATTCAAAAGAAGTAACCCTTTTTGTGGTATTTTGATGAGATTGTTGTTCGATAATTTCTTGTTTTTGCTGTTCTGTAAGTGCCATCAGATTTAATATACTTTAATTTTAGAATCTTTCATTTATATTAAATCTTGTTGGATTTCCAACTATGGTGATAAACGAAATTCGAAATAAACATTTCGGACCAGGGGGCGGTACCCTGCACCTCCACCAAATACAACTCATGGGGGTGAAATAGGCTCGACGGATGTCTAAAGGCTTTTCTTTTACCCGGTATTGTTCCGCCGCGATGGGCTAATTTATAAATGCTAACGAAAGTTATGCGCTTGCTGCTTAATTAACTTAGGTTAATTTTGCAAACGGGGTCTGGGGCACCTGGCAACAGAACGCCCCT
>CESN01028482.1_pt1 | contig 37309 bp, 32 predicted proteins | sample 531181 | NCBI WGS metagenome assembly CESN01 (sample SAMEA2621990, study PRJEB7988) | marine metagenome | isolation source: saline water (ENVO:00002010), including
TTATTTGTAGCATCTTGTAATGCAAGCAAAGTTTCTTCCCTTCCTGTGGTCGAAATATTCACATTGAGGGTTTCCGAATTTTCGCTTTTGGAGAAAATATCTTTTACTAATTCTTTTACCGATTTAACTTCATTTTGCTTAAATAGATTCAGAAGTAGTCTTTTATTTTTAGAAATTATAGCTCTTTCAATTGCTAACTTATTCCCATAGGAAAGATTAGTAATGGCAATTTTATGGATTGTACAAAAATCATAAATAAAATGAATGAATGGAGGCGATGAAATATTTATTATTACCTTTTTACATCCAATTAAATTATTGATTAATTGATTTAATTTAATACCTCGGATGTCAGAAGAAAATAGATTATTATGTTCTCTTGAAATATCGAGGAATATTTTATCAATATATTTGTTATTTTGATTTTCTATTCCATCATATAAATAAATCAAATGGTCTACAGAGCCCGATCCCTTTTGATTTTCATTCAAATTGATAATATGGGGTAAATAATAACATTTTTCTAGGATCAGCTTAAAGTGGTCTCGACCCACTAAACTCGAAATCTCAGACGGAAGGAAATCGGAAAGAGTGTAAGCAAGCTTATACTTTCGAATGCATTCTGCTTGTTTATTAATGGTTTGCTGAGTTCCGTAGGCAAAAAAGCACGCGATTCGACCCGGTTCAATATCTTCAATTCGATAGTTGCCGATTTGATCCGCAGTATCCGCAATGAGGATTAGGTCATAATTTTCTAGGTTTTTATAATCAAGATTTTCTTTTACATCCTCTAGGTCTTCGAGGATTGGATTATAGAAGCCTTCATCTTCCTTAATTTGATCCAACAAGAACAATGAATTTTTTTGGTTTTGGATTAGTTTGATTATCCATGGAACCCAAAGAGTAATTCCTGCTGAAACTTCAGTCTTGGTAACGATTGCTATTTTTTTACTATGATCAAACATTTTCTTTGGTTCATTCCATTACACCATATAAAATTATAGTTGGAATTCGACAATATTTGTTCCAATTTGTTAGTATCATTCTATGGCGATCGAAAAGATAGTTGTTGTTGATGACGAGTTGATGATACGCAAAGCATTAGAAACGCAGTTGCGGAACAAGAGGTATTCTGTTGCTTCTGCTGGTAATCTTAAATCCGCCCGTAAAATTTTGGCAAGGGATTCTTTTGATTTAGTCTTTTTAGATTTAAGATTGCCGGATGGAGAAGGTACTGACCTTCTTGAGGAAATAATGGCAAAAGCAGATGGGCCAATGGTTGTAATGATGACCGGTTATGGATCAGTCGAGTCTGCGGTGTCGTGTATGCAAATGGGGGCATTTGATTATGTGGTGAAACCATTTTCATTTGAGCAAATTGAAGTCGTTGTCGATAAAGTTGCTTCCTTTGATAAAATGCGGAGAGTAACCAAATATTATGTCGAAGAAAGTGACACCCGGTCCTCTGATATCATTGGTGAAAGTGAACCCGTGAAGCAACTGAAGATTTTAGTCGCCAAAGTGGCAAAGACTGAGGCCACGGTTTTGATCACTGGAAAAAATGGGACTGGAAAAGAGTTAGTAGCTAGAGAACTTTATCGGAACAGCCTCCTTGCTAAACAACCCTATATTCGAGTCAACTGTGCAGCAATTTCTGAAACTTTGATGGAGAGTGAATTTTTTGGGCATGAAAAAGGATCCTTTACCGGTGCAACCGAAAGGCGGGAAGGGAGGTTTGAATTAGCGGATGGTGGAACCATATTACTCGATGAAATCAGTGAGATTTCTTCTGCACTTCAGGCTAAGCTATTGAGGGTTTTACAAGAAAAAGAATTCGAGCGGGTAGGGGGTAATAAAACTATTCAGGTGAAGGTCCGAGTTATTGCTACCACCAATAGAAATCTTTTAGAGGAAGTTGAAAAAGGGAAATTTAGGGAAGATTTATATTACCGGCTCAATGTTTTCCCTATCGCAGTCCCCCCTCTTCGGGAGAGAGGTAAAGACATTATGTTATTGGCCAAAACTTTCCTGCAACGTCATGCGATGAAGCATGGACTTGATCATGTTTCCTTCTCCAAAAATTGTGAGCGAGCAATCACGGTTCATTCTTGGCCGGGTAATGTGAGGGAGTTGGAAAACGCGGTTGAAAGATCGGTGATTTTAGCCGACGAGAATAAGCAAATCGAACCGGACCTTCTCGGGTTAGCACCCTTGACACCCAAAGGGAAGTCTAATGAAGAGGATGAGAGTGCCAATCTTGAAATCGAATCGATCGAGCAAGTTGAAAAATCACATATCGAAAAAATTCTTAAAAAGTGTGGCGGAAATCGTACCCATGCGGCGAAAAAGTTAGGGCTTAATGTCCGTACACTAAGAAATAAGATTAAAGATTTTGAAATTGAAAACTAATTTTTAATCTCGATTAAAAATACCGTTGTACTCTTGAATGTTTGAGATTCTGGGTTTTTATTCCCCAAAAAGTAGCTTAGTCATACTGGTATCATCGGAATCTGTAATATCGATGATTCGGCTTCCGTTGAAAGGTTTGCCATCCAGAATTAAGTATTGAACAAGTTCACCCCGATCAAATTCACCTTCCTCCCATAGTACCCCATCTTCATTCCATTTGGAGATTGTCCCGTGATATTTACCATTGCGAAAGCGTAATAATGCTTCTTTTTTCCCTTGGTCATCAAGGGCGGTAATAGTTCCATTGTATGGTTCTTCCGTTGTCCTTATATATAAGCTGCCCCCTCGTTTCGGGTCCCCGGCAAATTTATGGTAAAATTCTGATCCTTTTCCTTCCCAAGTTTCCAACTGAATTGCTTCCAGACTCTGACCACTCTCAATTGATCCTTGGTCTGGAAACCTTCCAAAATCCTCTAAGTCATCCTGATAATATTTTCTTGAGTAAATGTCACCTGTTTCAGTCCAAATGTAGAAATACCCATGACGCATTCCTTCTTTATACTGAGACTTCGCCTTGAGCTTTCCATTTTCATGCCACTCAAAGAAGTCACCGTCTCTCGAACCCATGGCGTAGCTGCTAGAGGAAGATACGATTCCAGTTCTGGATCGAACTTTTATCAATCCGGAATAAGGAAGCTGAGTATCGGATTTACAAAACAAGAATTCTTCATTATTGAAAAAGCTTTCTTGGAACTCAGATGAGGTGCCTTCCCAGTACTCCTCATCCAGAAGTAGTTTTGATAGCTTATAACCTGTGCTTTTACTGTCTGCCACAGGGTTCTGGTTTTCACATCCAAGAAGCAGGAAAGCGAAAAGGAAAATTGCGAACCAAGAACCCAAGCTTTTAATTGTAAAGTGCATGAGGTTCATCATTTCATAAAGGAAATCCAAATGCGACCCGAAATCCCAGATCTTTTGATTTTGCATTTTGGAGTGCACTGGATCGGGTTCCCGACTTACAACATTCTTCACAAGAGTCCCAACTTCCACCCCGATGAACTTTTTCTTCCTTAGCGGGAGCTATTAAGGGATTAGTCAGGTTCCATTTTGCGACTTCGTATCCATCTTGGCACCACTCACGCACATTTCCGTAAATATCATACAAGCCATAAGGGTTAGGTTGGAGGGAAGCCACAGGATGACTCTGGTTTTTTGAGTTTAGATAAATCCAAGCAAATGTAGTAATACTAGATTCTTGATTACCAAAAAAGAAAAGGTCAGAAGAATTGGCTCTTGCTGCAAACTCCCATTCTGATTCGCTCGGTAGACGGAAAATCATTCCTTTCGGTAGACGAGCTGGCTCTTTTTGACGATCAAGAAGTTTACAAAAAGATTGAGCTTCCAACCAAGTAATATTTTCCACCGGGTGCTTAGGGTTCTTGAGAAAACTTGGATTCTTACCCATGATTTTTTGCCATGTATCCTGAGTGATCTCGGTAATTCCAATGTAAAAGGGCTTGGTAATCTTGACCTTTCTTAGTCCTTGATATTCCTCCATTTCTAGAGATTGTTCTGGTAAACCCAGTACCTTTTCCCCAATCGGAATTTTTTTTAACTTAATATTTTGAATCTGAATGATTTCCGGTAAGCCTTGGGATGCAGGACTATTCAGAGCAAAAAGGAATAGAATAGTCAGGAGTGGGAAAATGCAGAGAAAGCGTTGCTTCATCTTGGTTGCGGGTTTTTGGGTTGATTACATTGAGAAATTGAAATGATCAAAGTTTGTCTTGTTGCCATTGGAGCTTTGTCATGAGAGAAAATAAAAAATGATTATACCAAAGGGGTCAAAGCTTACGGGTGAGCAAATCGCTCAAGTTGAGCGTATTGCAAACGACTTTGATTGTTCCATATTGGAAATTCAAGGACGAAATCGTTGCGTTTATGCAATTCTTGGAGACGAGGATAGGGAGGTAATGTTCAAGAGGATCGCAGGCCTTTCTTTCATTCGCAGGGTTGATATGATTGAATCTCCTTATAAGCTCATGGATAAACGTTCTGGTCTTTCTGATCATCTGGTTAAATTAGGGATGGAAGAGATTGGAAAGTCCTTTCCTTTTATCATTGGAGGTCCCTGCACCATCGATCCAGATCAGCCAAATTTGTATTTAGAAACGGCACATGCACTGAAGGAGTGTGGAGTCAATGCACTGCGTGGTGGCGTATGGAAACCAAGAACGAACCCGTACTCCTATCAAGGAGATTCCAAAGCACTTGAGATCATTGTACAAGCCCGAGATGAGACCAGTTTGCCGATCGATGTTGAAGTGATGGATTTGGAACAGTTGAAAATCGCCTTGGAAGCAAAAGTGGATATCTTACAAATCGGTACCCGCAATGCCCTGAATTATTCTCTCCTAAAAGAAGTAGGGCGTCTATCTGCTGGGAGTGATACTTCCATTTTACTGAAGCGGGGTCGGCATGTAGCATCCCCGGACGAGTTCATTGCTGCTGCTGAATATCTGGTCGCAGAGGGCAATCCCAATATTTTACTTTGTCCGCGTGGAACAACCCCGGCACTAGACGGGTACCGAAACCATCCAGACGAATCGATCACTCCCTTGTTGAAAAATCGAACTTGGGCACCGGTGATTGTAGATCCATCCCATAGCGTAGGTCATTCCGACTTTGTCAAAGCTTGCTCCATTTCGGCAATTGCCTACGGTGCGGATGGTTTATGCATTGAGTCCCATATTGAACCCTCAAAAGGAATTGGAGATGACCCAAAGCAGGCAATTACCCCAACGGTAATGAAGGATTTAATCGCCTGCTGTCAATCCGTTTGGGAAAATCGGTACAAAGCTTAAGCACCAAGGCGCTTCTGGGGCATGAGGTAGTTCTGCACATAATCGCGTACCCCCTCTTCAAGTTCATAAAGTGATTCAACGAAACCAGCCTCACGAAGCTTTTTGATATTGGCCTCAGTAAAATATTGATATTTGTCCCGTAAAATTTCAGGCATCTCGATAAATCGAATGGAAGGCTCACGATTTAAGGCGGAAAAAATTGAGCTAGCTAGATCAATCCAGGTTCTGGCTTTCCCACTCCCCAGGTTGAAAAGGCCGTTAGCATTTCCATTGGATGCCAACCAAATCGTCATGCTAACCGCATCTTTCACATAGAGAAAATCTCTCATTTGTCTACCATCTGAATATTCTGGGTGATGACTCTTGAACAGTGTCATTTCTTCAGTATTCATAATTTGTTGGAAGGCTTTACTTACCACGGACCTCATATTTTCTTTGTGCTCTTCGTTTGGTCCAAAAACATTAAAATATTTCAACCCCGCGGTTTTTCCCAGCCAACCCCTTTCTTTTGCAAGCAAATCGAATTTATGCTTCGACCAACCATAGAGATTTAAGGGCTTGTATTTTTCTATGTCCTCACTGGTATCCTCCATACCCTCAGATCCATCCCCATAAGTTGCAGCCGAAGACGCATAAATAAAGCGCACTCCATTCTCCAAAGACCAAAGGCATAACTCTGCAGTGTATCTCAAGTTGTTATCAGTCAGGAATTCTTCATTTGTTTCCGTAGTACTCGAGCATGCACCGAGATGAATCATGGTATGAATATCTTTAAGCTCATCGCTTTTAGTTCGGATAAGTTCTCGAAAGAGCTCTGGACTCATCTGCCGCTGGGTCTGAAGGTTTTTAAGGTTTTCTCTTTTCGGACCACTGGGGTTCTCTTCGTCAACCAACCAGATATTAGTCAGCTTTCTTTGATTAAGACCCCAAATTACTGCACTCCCGATCAAACCGGCACCTCCAGTGACTAGGGTAATTCCGTGGCTCAAGTCATGCATTTGATAATTCGATTGATCTTGCTTTTGCCGCCTCGACCGCGTCTAGGACGATTTTTCTCAGGTTATTTTTCTCCAAGCTCTCGAGAGCCGCTTGTGTTGTGCCGTTTGGAGAAGTAACCTGACTGCGAAGTTCCTCTGGATGAAGATCAGTGTTTGCTAAAAGCTTGGATGCTCCAGTAATTGTTTGCAAAGCGAATTTATTGGCAAGTTTTTCAGGCAAACCAATTTCTTTAGCGGCACATTCTAGGGCACAAGTGAATTCAAATAAATAAGCAGGTCCACTTCCGCTGATTGCGGTGATTCGGTCAATGTCTTCTTCGGAATTCAATTCAAAAGATTCTCCCAAAGAAGAGAGAATATTTGTAACTATTTGATACTCTAATTGGTTTGGGGAGTTAAGAAATACGAAACCTGTAATTCCTTCTCCAATCTGGCCAGGAGTGTTCGGCATTGAACGAATTACATTTTGAGCATCCGGAAAAGAATCAGAAAGTCTTCCCAAGGTTATGCCTGCCATGATGGAAAGAACAATACTTTCAACCTTTTTGTCAGAAAATACAGATGCAATTTCAGCAAGTTGCTGAGGTTTACATCCCAAAGTTAAAACATCGGGTTCGAAGGCCAAAAGTTCTGGGATTGAATTGGCACGGAGGATACCAGTCGCTTTGGATAACCGCTCTGATGTTCCATCGTTTGCCGAGCAGCAAATCAAATCTTCTGGCTTGAAAGATCCCAAGCGCAATAGGGAGGAAACCATCGCGGAGACCATCTTTCCTGCACCAATAAACGCCAATTTTGAATCATTAACCATATTGTTCTCCTCGCCTAGGTTTGTATGGTAGTTGTTGAAGAAGCAAGATCATGCAAGCATCTATGTTTTCGGTCAAAGATGAAAAACAATAGGTTTGCACCTCCAAGAATGGGAGAATTACAGGATATACCCTTTAAAATCGAACGGATCACTAGTTGGAATCGATTCATTGGCAAATCGGGTTGCTTGGGAACAGTTTGAAGCCCAAAAGTTGCTTTTCCTAAAGACTTTCCATTAAAAGCAAACTCGCCGATGAAGAAATACAGAATGTAAGATATCGTCATCCAATATTCATAATTCATGCGGTTGGTAAATTCTGAGAATCGAGCGATTAGCTCTTGGTCAGGATTGGACCCCTTCGCCTGACTCGATAAGAATGACTCACTTAGTTGAGATGTGTATCTTACGAATTCTGCTTCTGTTTCTTTGCCATGCAATTTGGGAATATAAATATAGAGGAGAGCGGAAACGAAGATCAGTAATACAAAATCCATCCCGAATGCCAGGATACGTTTTGCTTTGGGTGCAGGAATGAGGTTTTTTTTCTCATTTTCCAGTGCTTCAGGTTCAATTCCGCTATCTGAACTCATGAATAAGAGGTTTCCAGAGAAAGCTTAAAGGCTTTCACGGTATTGCTCATGAGCATCGCTACCGTCATTGGGCCGACTCCACCGGGAACCGGAGTGATGGCAGAGCAAAGGGGGGCAACTTTATCATAATCTACATCGCCAACCAGGCGAAATCCCGACTTCTTTGCGGAATCAGCCAAGCGATTGATCCCGACATCAATGATAGTGGTTCCCGTGCTTACCATGTCGGCGGTCAGAAATTGAGGTTTTCCAATAGCAACAATGATAATATCCGCTTTTTGGGTGAATTTAGCCAAATCAGGAGTTCGAGAATGGCAAAAGGTTACCGTAGAATTCCCAGGCAATCCTTTTCTTAAAAGAAGCATACCTGCTGGTTTTCCCACAATCAAACTACGGCCCAGAACTACAACATGCTTACCCTCGGTCACAATTTTTTTTCGCTTCAGAATCTCCAAGATGCCAGCTGGGGTACATGAGGTAAAGCCTTCTTCCATTTCCTGGCAAAGCTTGCCCAAGTTAGTGGCATTGAATCCATCCACATCCTTGGTTGGATTTACATGGTTAAAGACCTTGCGTTCATCGATGTGAGCGGGAAGAGGAGCTTGAACTAAAATGCCGTGAATTTCTTGGTCTGCATTCGCCTTGCTGATTGCATCAAGTAGGTCCTCTTGAGTGATGGAGTCAGGGAGAACCAGTAGCTGACTTGTGATCCCAATTTTCTTGGCAGTATTTTGTTTTTTTCGAACATAGGAAACCGAAGCCGGATCCTCTCCCACACGAATGAATAAAACAGTAGGTCTCTCTTGTGAAAAAGAGTTAACTTCTACCTTAAGCTCGCTAATGATTTGAGCCGCAATTTCATTACCATCGATTACTTCCATAAATAATTTTGAGAAGAGGACGACCGGAAAGGGACTACTATTCAATCAGCCGAATTATTTTTGCCCGAATGACTAATTTTTTGGAACCTGGTTCAATAGGTTCGAGCTTCCCCAACAAGTTAACCTTTTTGCCGTTATATTGCAGAGGATTAATGGAACGTAATCCTTGGGTATCGACATAGGCAAGCCTCTTGCCGCTTGCATTCTCAAGTTGGTAAGCAAAACTTTTGACAAATCCTAACTTTCTGGGTTGCAACACCAAAGTTCCCTCAAAATTCCGATTTAAATTTACAGCAGGCATTACTTTTGGGGGTAGCAAGGGTAATCCGTTCTGATCAAAATTCGCCTGTTTTGTTTCGATTGCATCAAGTTCACCAACTTGAGAATTTTCAGAGAGTTTTTCTTTTTTTTCTCCGCCATTAGTTCCAGAGTTCGGGGCTTCGTTCCAGCTATCTCTACCGACTACAACGGGTTCAACTTCGACCACTTCATCGCTTGATTTCGATTCTGAACTCTGTGCAAATATATCAGCAAGACCCGATGAACCTTTTTGTTCCTGACCATCCAAAAAGTTGAAGGCAAGAAGTAATGCAAAAATCGCAAAATGAATACGAACGATACTAAATCTTTTATTTCCCATGCTTCCAATCTAGAAAAGTTATCCTGACAAGAGCAAATCAATTTCTTTCTTTTGTAGTTCTCGATAGTTTCCCAAAGGCAATCCATCTAGGAAAAGCTTTCCCACTGCAAATCGCCTTAGCTTTTTTACCCGGTATTTAAGCGTGCCAAATGCCCGCCTTATTTCTCTTTTCTTACCATGGCTCATAAAGACTTCCATCTTTAATGAACCTACTGGGATTCCACTTTTTGACCTGATTTCATCCAATTTTAAAAATTCTCCTTCTACCACAAGTCCATTAAGGAGTTGGTGGAAATCATCTTTCTCAAGCTTTCGGTTTAACTCAACTTGATATCTTTTTTTGGTTTTTTGGGACGGGTGCGTCAAGCGATGACTTAAGTTTCCATCGTTGGTCAAAATTACTAATCCTTCACTATCAAGGTCCAATCTTCCAGCACAAAAAAGGCGTATTTTGGAATGCTTTTTTTCTAGTAATTCAAAAATAAGCCGTTCTGCATGCTCATCTTCATTGGAGCAAGTAAAACCCTTTGGTTTGTTTACCATAAAAGTTACCAAAGTGGTTCGGTTTGCTTGTATTCTTCTTCCCTTGACTTTAACAATGTCTTTTTCCGGATTTATTCGAAGACCTGTCAGTGCCGGTTTTCCATTTACTGAAACAATCCCTTCTGAAATCCATTCTTCTCCTTTTCTACGCGAGCAAAGACCTGAATCAGCTAAAAACTTCTGTATTTTGGGATACTTGGAAACCATTGATTTTTTTGATGATGCGGGCTTCATTCCTTAACTTGTGAGTTGCTTTTAGATTACAAATGATCATTTGTAAATGTCTTGTCCAAAGTCACTTGTCGAAATTAATTTATGAGCGAAGAAAATATTAAACCAAAAACAGCCCTAGTCACGGGTGCAGGTAGGGGTATTGGTAAATCGATTGCGGAAGCTCTTGCTCGAGATGGAATGAAAGTCATTTGCGTCAGTAAATCTGAATCGTCCTGCGGTTCGACTGCAGAAGGAATTCGTGCCAACGGAGGTGATGCGGTGGCCCGAGCGGTGGATGTTTCCTCCAGTGAGCAGATTAAACTAGCTTGCGAAGAACTTCTTTCTGAGTACGAATATATCGAGGTTCTGGTCAATAATGCGGGCATCACTCGGGACAATTTGTTATTCCGTATGGAAGAAAACGATTGGAATGATGTGTTGCATACCAATTTAACAAGTTGCTTTCACTGGATAAAATTACTGGGCAGACCGATGACCCGAAAGCGGTGGGGAAGAATTGTCAACATCTCTTCCGTAGTTGGCTTGACTGGAAATGCGGGCCAAGCAAATTATGCCGCATCCAAGGCGGGCATGATCGGTTTGACAAAAAGCTTGGCCAGAGAGTTTGCTGCTCGATCTGTTACGGTTAACGCAGTCGCTCCTGGTTTTATCGACACCGATATGACTTCAGATCTTGATGAAAGAGTCAAGGAAGTCGCCCTGTCCCAAGTGCCACTCAAGAGATTTGGTACAGTGGAAGACATTGCAGAAATGGCATCTTTTCTATGTTCTGAAAAAGCATCCTACATCACCGGTCAAGTTTTTACGGTTGACGGAGGCATGGTGATGTGAACAAGAGAACCTAAACAATTACTAACCAATATTAAGATATGTCTGAAAATAACGCCGATCGCGTAAAGAAAATTATTATTTCCCAACTTAACGTCAGTGAAGAACAAGTCACTCCAGAGGCCAGCTTTATTGATGACCTTGGTGCTGACTCGCTTGATCAAGTTGAACTTGTCATGGCATTAGAAGAAGAATTCGGTGATGATATTCCTGAAGATGAAGCCGAAAAGCTTCAAACTGTTGGATCTGTTATCAGTTATGTAGAGAGTAATCTCTCTTAATTCTCTGATTTGTTTGTGGATGTGGAACACAACTCACGATAATTGCCTTGGCTAGGTAATGAGAGAAGTCGTTGTAACCGGAATCGGAATTCTTTCCTCTGTCGGGACCGGAATTGATGATTATTGGAACGGTTTGAAATCCGGCACATCCGGAATCACTTGTGTCAACAGGTTCGATGCCAGTGATATTGCATGCAAAGTTGCTTCTGAGATTAACGATTTCAATCCAGAAGATTATATGGATCCTAAGGAAGCTCGCAGAAATGACCGATATGCTCAACTTGCTCTGGCCGCGACCCATCTTGCTCTTCGGGATTCTGGTTTAAGCCGAGAAGACCTGATCCCGGATCGAACTGGTGTAATTGTAGGATCTGGTATCGGTGGTATGGAAACCATTGAAAAACAAATGACTACCCTTATTGAAAGAGGGCCTCGAAGAGTTTCTCCATTTATGATACCTTCCCTCATTGCCAATATTGCGGGTGGAATCATTGCGATTGATCTAGGGGCAACGGGACCAAACTTTTCTACGGTCAGTGCATGTGCCTCTGGCTCTCATGCCCTGGGAGAAGCCTTTGAAATGATCAAGCGTGGAGTATCAGATGTGATTTTTGCCGGTGGAAGCGAAGCCGCTGTAACCCGAATCGGATTTGCTGGTTTTTCTTCGATGAAGGCAATGAGCACCAATTTCAATGATGATCCCAGTCGTGCATCTCGTCCCTTTGATAAGAATCGGGACGGATTTATTATGGGAGAAGGTGCAGGTATACATGTTCTAGAGACCAAGGAGCATGCCCAAAAGCGAGGAGCTCGTATCTATGCAGAACTGATTGGATATTCTGCAACCTGTGATGCATTTCATGTGACTACGCCTGATGGCGAAAGCAAAGCACTTACTCGCTGTATGAATCTTGCCATTGAACATGCCCAAGTTTCTCCAGATAGTATTAATTATGTCAATGCTCACGGTACTTCGACTCCTTATAATGATCGGTCGGAAACGGTCGCTCTCAAAAATGTTTTTTCAGATTATGCGAAGTCTGGACTCATGGTTAGTTCAACTAAGTCTATGACCGGGCACCTTTTGGGTGCGGCAGGAGCGATTGAGGCCGCTGCGGTTTGTAAATCAATTCAAGAAAATGTAATGCCTCCTACCATTAATCATGAAGAACCAGATCCAGAATGCGATTTGGACTATATTCCAAACGAATCGAGGAGCGAAGAGGTTCATGTGGCCATGAGTAACAACTCCGGATTCGGAGGACATAATGCATCTCTAGTTTTCCGAAAGGTCTAATTTTAATAGCCGAGCCCTTGATTGTGCTTGCGGGAATTTAAACATACATTACCTTTTTATGGTATAGCGTGCACCCGTAGCTCAATTGGATAGAGTGCCTGGCTACGGACCAGGAGGTTGGGGGTTCGACTCCCTCCGGGTGTGCCACTTCTAATTCTGGCTAACAACAGAAGATCAATCTTTGTGATCTTGGCTCTCTACCTCGGTGTCTTTCTTTGATTCGAAGACCTCTTCTTCCGAAGAATCTTCGGGGTCTAACGATATCTTTTCCTCTTTATTATCTTCGGAATTGTTGTCTTTCTCGTTAACATCGTCATCGGAAAGAGAATTATTGGTCGGGGAAAAACGATCTTTTTCTAGATCAGGTTCTATCGGGTCAGAATCAGAAACATCTTTATTCTTTTCGGAATCAATTTCATTATCGTCTTCGGATGGGGAAGAAATTTCTTTTTCATCGATAACTTCATCCTTCTTGTCGTCTTCATCTTTCTTGTTCCCTTCATCCGAACTCTTGTCACCTTCGTCCCGCTTGCCCTCGTCATCCTTCTTGTCTTCTTCGGCTGAATCCTTCTTATCTGAAGGTGGCATTGCATCCGTAGCAGAGGCATTACTATTCCTTACTTTTCGGAGTACATTTTTCTTTTTTTCTTCATCCAATTTTGCTTGAGCAGCTTTTTCCTTACGAGCGGAAATGAAGGAATTTATACAGAGAACAACAAAGATAAACAGTAGGCCTGAAGTAAGCAGCATGGATAATGGCTTGAGCATAGACGCATGGACAATGCCATAGGGTTCATTCTTCAACCAATTCATTTCTGCCACGGCACTACCGATTTTCTTAGTACTCACAGCAAAGCCTATTAATCCAATTAAAACCGCAACATGCATGATATGTTTACGAGCATTGGGTAAAGTTTCGGCACCCCATGCAAGTACGATCAGTAATATGCCAAAGATTCCAGGTATAAAAGCAGTCCAACTCTTTGAAAAAGGGAGTTCATCTCCAGGCTCAAGAGGAGGTTCAATATCAACATTCTCCCAGTTGTTAGAAGTTAGGGATACCGGTCCAGGATTTCCCGCAGCATTTTTGTAAATGATTCGAAGAGCGGATGAATTAACATCGATCTCAGTCCAATCCAGTGAAATTTTTTCTCCAGTTCCAGCATTGTTGTATCTTTGAGATTCAAGAAGAAAACCTTCCATGGTTTCACCTCTGGAGGAAGCGTACCAAAAAGATCGAAGTTCATTATCATTGGCACCATTTTCAGTGGCGAAATTGTTCTGTGATACGACACCGGCATGATCTTCATTCAGTTTGTGCGCGATCCACCAAACATTTTCACCTGCCGATTCTGGGCAAGGGATGAAATCCATTTCGTGTTTTTCCACCCCGTCCGAGAGAATAAACTGGGCATCACTGGCAAGGGGACCTTTAAGTTTTAAGCTCAATCCTGGATCTTGGATTAGATATCCTAATAGACCAGTAAGGATTAAAAAGGCACCAATTACATAAGTTGGAACATATAGCATATGATATTTATACTTAATTTTGATTGCATCAGGCAAGCTTGTATCCAACAAAAAAAGTCAAAATGAGCTTTTTCCCCGAAGGTTTTTGCCCTAAGTTTAAAAATTCTAAATTTTATGAATCTATCCTTACCCATCCCCGAGCTTGAAGAAAAGACTGAAGAGGAGATTGCGACAAATAAACCTTGGAAAGTGATCGTTTTAAATGATCCAGTAAACCTAATGAACTATGTTGTAATGGTTTTTCGTAAGGTTTTTGGCTATAATGAAACTAAGGCGACCAAACACATGATGGAAGTTCATGAATTAGGAAAATCTGTGCTTTGGGTAGGGGAGAGAGAACAGGCAGAAAGTTATATGTATCAGCTCCAACGCTGGAAACTGCAGACCGTTTTGGAGCAAGATGATTGAATTTCAATTACAGGCTGATTCAAGAATCCTACGGGCAATTCTTCCAAAGATCAGAGAAGCATTTGGATCTATGGGGAAATGCTCCTGGGATACTATTTTTCCTTGCCCAAATTTAGCGGATGAAGATTTTTCAGATGCGTGGAAAAAGGGTTTGCAAGAAGATGCATCTGAAGATCGGAGAAGCTTAGCAAAAGTAATCATGGATCCAAGGTTCAAACATGGTTATATTCAGGTCGATGAGAAGGATGCTGATAACCTGATCCGGGCTTTAAGTGAATTGAGACTGACAATTAGAGAAAACTTTTTATCTGAGATTGAAGACAAAGAATTAGAAACCGGCAGTTTTGAAATGGAAAATGAGCAAGGCTCGGTCAAGCTTGGTTATTTTTCTTATTTGATTCTGGCAGAAATTCAAGAGAGACTAATCAATTCCTGCAGTTAGAGGTTTCTAAGGATTTGGTTGTTTGCTACTGCGATTCCCCCGAGCATTGCCCCTACAATTCCCACATAACCTTGGTCGGTTCCTGCAATGAAAAGATTACTGAACTTAGTGGAGCCATCTCTTTTTTTGGTGGGCGAACCGTAAAGAGCTCCATTTTCATGGCTGGTAAATCTTTTGATAGTACAGGGAGTAAAGGTGTCAGTGAGATGGGTTCTATTTTTAAAAAGCTCAGATTTTGACTCACCTAAAGGTAAGTACTTGAGCCCATTTTGAAGAATTACATCTTCCCAAAAACATTTTTCTTTTTGATATTTTTGCTCACTCAATTCCGACCATAGTTTAAAATTTGCGGGATGGGTAACCCGCAATTTAGCTTCTTTCTTTTCAGAAGAGTCAATGGGTCCGTAATTATCGGGCAAACAAATCACACCCGAATTTAAATCCACCAACTGCTTTGGTTGGTCATAAAAGAATTTATCCGATTTGTTAAAGAATATCACGGTTTCATCCCATCCAAAATCTCTTGGATGACCATCAAAGACAGAAATAGATTCAATGATTGAGAACCTACCTAAATCAAAACTTCTTGGAGTATCAGGAAGACACAAAAGTTTTTCAGTTTCCAATCCACCACAAGTGGAAATAAAATGATCTGAAGTAAATGCCTCTCCATTTTCTAGAATAACTTCCGAGACTTGAATCTGATCAGTCTGAATTGACTTTACTGGGGAATTCATCCTTCTCTCAACCCCTAGCTCCTTCAGTTTATCAGTCAGGGGATCTAGTAAAGCTCGGATTCCTCGATCGGGACGAGCTAATCCTTGCTTGAAAATTGCATCGAAAAGCATGATGAATGTGGGGAAGTCAATGTCATTAGCCCGAGCAGACCCGTAATAACAAGTCGGGCAAAGTAACATCTCAGCAAGTAGACTATCCCCAAGTTCTTGACCCAGAATTTCACGAGTAGAAATTTCCTTGGCGTCCACAGAGTAGGCAGGGAATTCAACCATTTTAGAGAGGAGTTTCTGAAAACGATCTTTTTCTTTGGGAAAAACTTTTTCAACTTCCGAAAGAAAAAATTCAAAGTCGTTATTAAAACACAAATCGATTTCTCCGAAGCTTATTCTTGAGCTTGATTGTTCAAGCAGGTTAAGGGAATCAAGGGGAATTCGTAGCTGTCGACAAAGTTTTAATAGTGGCGAGCTTTTCCCTGATGATTCGGAAGGGAAATTGGTCAAGGCATGCAGTCCAACATCGAATTTCCTTCCTCCTTTTGCATAAAAACTGTTTAGCCCGCCAACCACAAAATGCTTTTCCAATATAAGGACTTTAAGACCAAACATCCCGAGTCTTACCGCAGAAGATAGACCTGCAAGTCCAGCACCTATGATGATTACATCATAATGATTGCTTGCCGTAGAGGTTTTGGGCAAAGCAGTGGACAACTTAAAAATTCCCGGTATGTTGTGTAGTGCTTAACTAGGCAGTTGCACCTGACTCAAATTTGGGGAGCAAATAATTTGCGGAACTGTCTAAGGATTCCAACTGGCGATACTCAGCCTCCGGAACATCGATACCATGCTGCTTGCGAAGTTCCATAACAATATCAAGAAAATCCATCGAATCCAAGTCGAGTTGTTCTCTAAGTCGTATGTCAGATTTGACCCCAGAAAGATCTTCATCCGGGGCGATCTCAGCGATGATGTCTAAAACTATTTGTTTAATGTTATTTTTGTTCATGAATGAATGAATATATGGTATAGCTTAGCCATCGAATTTTTTCAAGATAAGAACTGAATTGATTCCAAGCATTCCAAATGAATTATTTAAGATTACATTTACCCCACCAGGCTTGGCAACAGCTTTTCCGGTAACCAGACCGGGGAGAGCACAGGTTGGATCCAGGTGATCAACATTCAAAGTGCAGTGAACATGCCCGTCATGAAAGGATGGTAAATTGCCCGCGAGTTCGATTGCACCCGCAGCACCCATGGAATGGCCAATAAAACTTTTGGTATTGTTGACCATGGTATGAATACTTTCACCGAACACATTTCGAATAGCCTTACATTCCTGTTCGTCACCTTGAGGAGTTGAAGTAGCATGAGTACTAACCAAGTCAATCTCCTCGGGTTGCAACTTGGCATTTTCAATTGCCTGCCTCATACATTCCTCCTGCCTTTCCGGATTTGGCAGTACGTAATCCGTACCATCTGAATTGATTCGATAGCCAGCTACTTCAGCGATAATGTGAGCACCTCTTCTATGGGCGTCCTTTAACCTTTCCAGTACATATATACATCCACCCTCACTCACTACAATACCATTGCGGGCTTGGTCAAAAGGGCGACTTGCTTGCGTGGGATCTTCGTGAGAAGCCAAGGCACCTTGGCTTTTAAAACCTGCAAATATACCGTAAGCACGGATGCTTTCACTTACTCCTCCTGCGAGGGCATAATCGCATTCGCCGAGACGTAATTGTTGGACGCCTTGGATAATCCCAGCATTCCCGGCTGCACAAGCAGCTCCAATGGTATAGTGAGGCCCGGTAAGTCCAAGATTTACAGTTATTTCTCCGGCTGGATTATTTGCTACTGTGCGGGGGTTGTGATGGTGGGTCCAATATTTGACATCCTCGTCATAGTGATCAAATAATTGGCAAACTTCGGTTTCAGTCTCAACATTTCCATGCTCGGTAATGCCAAGGTATATACCAATTCTTGAAGGGTCTAGGTTCCCGAGGTCAAGCCCCGCAGCAGCAATCGCCTCATTGGCACAAAATATGGCAATACTTCCCGCACGCGTACCCACTCGTATTTCCTTGCGCTTTTGGTATTTAGTTTGATCAAAATCGCACACACCTGCAGGTTGTTCACCCATGTTACGGACAGGGAAAAGAGAAACCCCACTTTTACCAGAAAGGAGAGCATCCCTGTAAGTGTGCAACTCATTCCCAAGCGGACAAGTTAGTCCGACGCCAGTAAGTACGATTCTATCCATTTGCATATCGTGAAAAAAGGAATACAGAAGAGAGCATCATTTACCATAGAAAGCAAGAAGGCAAATTCCTTTACTAATATCGGATGCTGTAGGCATCGATTCGTTTTCTAAGTGTTGCTCGGGTTATTCCAAGCAATGCGGATGCTTTAACTTGGTTTCCTCCGCTTTCTGTTAAAGATCTTTGAATCATTTCTTTCTCCACAAGTTCCAAAAGATTGGCATCGGTCAACTTGCGGGTGTGAGCATAAGCAATATCATAACTTTCTTTGAGTGAAATTGAAGTCGGTGGGGGACTTAGGTTATCAGGTGTACTGGTGTTAGTTTCGTTGCTTCCAAAATTCCCAACCTTTTCATCTTTTACCGAAGGCTGTAATCTTTCATCAAGAGTACTGGATTCATCTCTTTCGACGGTATCATTGGGAATATTTGGAGTTGTTTTCTCGGAAGAGGAATCCTCGTGGATTTCAGGTAAAGATTCGGGTAAGTCTTTAAGTAAAATTCTTTTCCCTTTACAGACAACAGATGCGGAATGGAGAATATTTTCAAGCTCACGAACATTTCCAGGCCATTTGTAATGACGTAAAGCTTGAACCGCATCTTTCGATATACCGGAAGCGTTGGTTCCATATTTTTTACTTAGTCTTTGAAGCATGAAGTCAATTAGTTCCGGCAAGTCTTCCATGCGTTCTCGTAATGCTGGAGTCTCGATTCTTACTACATTTAAACGATAGTAAAGATCTTCCCGGAAACTCTTATCTTTCACCATACCTTCCAGGTCTTTGTGCGTGGCAGCAAGTAAGCGAACATCAACTTTTTTAATTTTGGTTGCACCAACCCTCTGGATTTCACCTTCTTGGATAGCCCTGAGAATCTTTGTCTGGGTTGCTAACTGCATGTCTCCAATTTCGTCAAGAAATAAGGTGCCACCGTGACAAAGTTCGAATTGACCCGCCTTTGCATCCGTCGCTCCAGTAAAAGATCCTTTTTCGTGACCAAAAAGTTCACTTTCTATAAGGCTTTCTGGAATTGCGGCACAATTAACAGCGTGGAAGCGACCATCAGAACGATGGCTATGTCGATGAATGCATCGTGCGACTAATTCTTTTCCGGTTCCACTTTCACCGGTAATCATAACGGTGGCTTCCGAAGCAGCCACTTGCCCAACTTTCTTCAGGACCTGCTGCATTTTATCCCCGCTTCCCACAATACCCTCTGCATAGTCCGCAGTGTTAAGAAGCAGATCAAAAGACTCCTCAGAGTCAGAAAAGAAATCTCGACTTGCCTTGAGAGCCTTACGGACCAGATCTTTCAGTTTAAGCAAATCAAAAGGCTTAAGCACATAATCAAATGCACCATGTTTCATCGCTTCAATTGCGGTTTGGGTTGTGCCGTAGGCAGTCATCAAAATCACCATCGAGTCGGGGGCTGCAGATCTCAGATGCTGCAGGGTTTCAATTCCCGAAATCCCACCCATTCGGTTATCAAGAAAAATCAAGCTAGGCTTTAATTCTTTTGCTTTTTGAATTCCATCTTCTCCAGAGTCAGCAGCAACCACTTCATGACCATCTTGGGATAATACGCGATCCAGAGAGTAGCGAATTTCAGCGTCGTCATCAATAAGAAGAATTTTGGTGTTTAGTGCAGTCATATTCTGTTTATGAAACGATTTATAATTGCTTTTTCCTTGAAATGGTAAAGACGAAACCAACAAAGTTAGTAAAAGTTAACCAAGCTTATCATTGACTAAAGTAACAAGATAAACATGATGAATTCTTTTGTGCCAGGGTAGCTCAGGCGGTTAGAGCGTCGGACTCATAACCCGAAGGTCGGCGGTTCAAGTCCGCCCCCTGGTACCATATAGCAAAAATGAAATTTAATTCTCCTTGGTAGAAGACTTCTTAAAAAGTCGATCGAACAAGCTCTTATTATCGAGCTCTTCCCGATCATTTTCCGGGACATTTGAACTTTTTGCAGGAGGTGAAACGGGAGGAGTAATCCTGTTTGGATCGACCTCAACTGCTGGTTTGTATTCCACAGGTAGACCGACAGAGGGATTTTTATCAATCATAGGTTTAGGAGGGGGAGGTTGCAAAACTGGTGAAGTACTAATGTTTTCAATTGTGTTCGGTTGTGCGGGTTGGAAATTAGCTGCAGATTTTTGCTCTTTGGCAATTTGTTCACTCGTTTTCCCGACATAAGTCCGAAATACTAAATCATGATCTGGATGAAGCCAGTGCCTACCCGGAAGGTATGAATTTCCCTCACTGAATGAAAAGGCTCCAAACCAAGGCTTACCATCATCGATTTCTTTACAAATTAAAAAATATGTTTTTCCTAATTCTTGAGGAATGTTGCCTCTCATTCTAATCGTTATCCAACCCGCCTGGGTTTCATTGAGACCTTGTGCCGCCAGCTGGTTTACAATCTCATCTCGGGTTAATTCCCACTCACCTAGTCTGGGACCTTTTTGGGGGTTCGATTCCCGGACAAATCCTCTCATTCCAGAACCATAATGTTCCGAAACTTGATAATTTGCTTTTCCAAACAGAAGGATTTTTGTCAAAACCCCATCTTTACCTGCGGTGAAACTCATCCAGTTTTTATTGGGCACATGGCTGAAACTGGTTTCATGCTGCTCCTTAAAATATTCCTGAAATTGATCGAGCTCTTCGATATAAACCACGGGAAATTCAGGCTTGGCAAAAGACTTTTTCGATGAAATTTCTTCCTTTTCGATAACTGGAGGAAGCTCGATTGGATCTTCAGGAACTTCGGAGTCCTCGGAACACGAACTTAAAAAGAGAAAGAAAAAGAATAGAGCTGTTAAATTTCGAAAGATTTTCAAGAAGGGCGGTAGGGTTAAAAGAATCATGCAAACAAGCTATCTAAGATGAGGCAAGTTCATTAATATTGGTCTGGTTTTTTGAATTAAATTAAACTAGCAATATTAGGATGGACACTTTGGCTTTTTGGCTGCCACTAATTTTGCTTTTTGTTTCTGCTCTTCTGGGTACAGCCCTGAAGAGAAAGTCACGAGATCACTGCTTGAAGAAATTCGAAAAATGCAAAGTAATTTTACCAGTCCAAGCCTTCGATTGGCAGAAGGGAAACTTACAGGTTTTTGCCCAAGGGTTGGAATTGTACTTTGAAAGCCCAAAAGATTCACCAGCAGGAAAGTTGAATTCCTACATTCTTCATCCCTCGGAGGTCGATAAGATTCCTTATTTCTTACGACCTGCTCCAGATGAGGATACTCAAGATGGTTACCGTTGGAGAAAAGAACTTGAACGAATTAGGCGGCCCAGTTTCTTAGATAAAATGAAAAGATCGGTGCTCAATTTTTACAACATGCTAAGAGATGCTTTCGGACAAGCCTCACAAGCGATTCTGGGTGCAATTAATAAGGATAGTACGATTTCAAAAGTGAAGAATTCAGATAAGCAAATCAATGAACTTAAATCGGGCTTAACCAATTTGGTTCCGAATGCGTGGGAGCCTGTGTTGGAAAAATACAGGGGCCACAGGATTGTGGTCGAACGAAAGACCTCTCAGGGTATAGTCAAGGAGTCTGGAATTTTGGAAGACTATTCTTCGAAATATCTTCTGATTCGTGAAGTAAAAATTCAAGATACTGAATTGCTTGATTTTCTGAAAAACGATTCCACCCGAGGAAATAAGAAACATGATTTTATTTATAATCGTAGCCTCTCAATGATAAGGCATACAGTTCATACTTAGTTCCAAGTCCAACTTGACCAATTTCCAAATTTGAATATGCTAGGGTGTTTGATTTCTGCATCGTTCGAGAAGTCTCATTGGTTCTTTTCCTTACTCCTATTAAACCGGGAATCTATCGACATTCGTTTGCTGTCAGGCCGTAAATCGGAAGACTAAGAACAATGCGAGGGTACCCACTTAGACCTTGAAGGTCATATAACCAGTGAATGCGATGCACGGCGTAGGCAGAAGTCATCTTTTACAACCCTTAAGTCCTAATCGGGTAAATTCTCAGTTTGTTCTAGATTAGAACAAAGACTCTAAGACATTGACTTCACGATCTTTATCAAAAGTTTTCCAAACTTCTTCATTGTAATGAAAAGAACTAGGAGGTGATGATTTAAAATTAAAGAATATCCAATCGTTCTCGGTTAATGACCAAGCAAAAGAATTGGGGAAACTTGTTTTTTCCAACCATAGCCACTCCAGTTGGGGTGACCATAGCCAGATAAAATTCTCACTTTCTTTATTTGGAAATACCCAGCCAAGATCTTGGTGGTACAACCAATCTGAATCGGATTGGTAAAAAAAGCCCAACCAAGTCGATTTATACCAGTCAGCCTCAACATGTGAAGTGTCGGGAAGGCTGGTAGCCTTAAGTTTTTCAAAGTTAGCGTTTAAATCGAGAGATTCAGTAATGTATATGCTTGTCGAAGCAGAATAAGAGTTTGGAATCCCATTTCCTTGCCAGGCAATAAACTTAAATCCCGTATTAGGTATCGCTTCAATATTTACTGAGCTTCCATAAAGAAAAGTACCAGATCCTTTGACCATTCCACCCGTTCCAGCATTTAATACTAGGGAGAAATTTTTCTTCGTAAAAATTGCTTGTAAACTCCGATTTTGATCAACTTGAATAAAAGTTTTTTCGCTCAGAGGATTCATGACTCCAGTGCCGACCCACTTAGTAAAGGAATAACCATTTTCGGGTGTGGCAATAATTTCTACCTCACTACCGTGAAAATAAGTACCGGCACCATTTAGGCTTCCACCTCCTTCAGTTTCCAAATCAAGTTTGTGAGAATTAAGCGAGAAAAGTGCGGTTATATTTGAATCTTGATTGAGGATAATTTGGGTGCTGGAGGAATATGAATCTGTAATGCCTTCCCCAATCCATTCAATAAAAGAAAATCCATCCATAGGATGCGCTGTAATTGACACCAGTTTTTGGTTTTCATAACTACCCGAACCAGTTGTGGTTCCAGAAAAAGTTGGGGAGGAACCAATGGAAAGAATATTTTGCTCGATTACTTTGGGCGAAAAGTGAGCCGTAATATTTTGATCCTTTGTAATCATTAGGGTGGTGGAGGAAGAATTTGATTCGCTTATATTTTCACCTCTCCAATGATTGAAAACAAATCCGTTTGTTGGAATCGCATTGATGGGCACCAGACTTCCGTGGTCATACATTCCACTACCACTTGTATTGGCACCACTGTAGTCAGCAATAACATCCAATCGGTATTTCTTGATTTTAAAAGTTGCTGAAAGGGAGCGTGAACCATCCATGAATACTGACGTAGAGGATGAATTCGAATCCGCCACTCCGGTTCCGGTCCATTCAACAAAAGTGTAACCGTCTAAAGCAGTTGCCGAGATTTGAGCAGTTTCTCCATGGGAGTAATTTCCAGATCCGGAAACGCTTCCACCGCGTCCAGCAGAAAGTTGAAGCTGGTAGTTGTTCTGAACGAAGGAGGCCGAAATGGTTCGATTTGAAGTCATTACAATCGTCGTCGAAGATGAGTTAATGTCGGCAATTCCTTCCCCCATCCATCCGTTAAAGGAATATCCTTCGTTGGGAACCGCAGAAATCTCCGCATTAGAACCATGGGCAAAAGAGCCCTCGCCTAGAAGGGAACCTCTTTTCGATGAAGCAAAGCTAAGCGAATAAATGTTTTGGGTAAAGGAAGCGGTTATGGCACGTTTTTCAGTCATCGACGCTGTGGTTATGCTTTGGTTGGCATCGACGACTCCATCACCTGTCCAACCTGAAAAAGTAAAGCCGGTGAATGCTAGTGCTACGATCGGTGCATTCGATCCATGGGGGAAGGTGCCTTCTCCTTGTACCGAACCACCAAGACCAGAGGACAAATTCAATCGGTAAGATTCTTCGGAGAAGAAAGCAGTGATCGAACGATCCTTAGTCATCTCAACCGTGGTAAACGGTTTGCTACTATCGGTGATTCCTTCACCTTCCCAGCGGACAAAAGAGAAGCCATCTTTGGGGATAGCGGTTATGGTGGGAGAAGAGCCATAGGCATAGCTACCATCACCGGATACACTTCCTCCAGATCCTGAGATAATAGATAGTTCTAATTGGTCCAGGATGAAAGCAGCACTTGCTTCTTTGAATTCAGTCATGGAAATCGTAGTGGTTGCGGAGTTCGGATTTGTAATACCTCCACCCGTCCAGCCATTGAATACATATCCAGTTGTTGGAGTTGCTTGGATGGTCGCATTGGTTCCGTAGGAATAACTTCCGCTTCCTTCAACCGTTCCCCCCGAGCCGGCAGAAAGGACTAATGGGAATTGTTGGATCGAAAAGGAAGCATTCACGGTTCGGTCTTCACTCATATTTACGATAGTGTTGGAAAGGTTTGAATCCAAGATTCCATTTCCCGTCCAACCTGTGAAAGAATAACCTGGATCAGGGCTTGCAATAATCGAGGCATTGGTTCCGTGTTCGAAATTTCCACCTGCATTCACACTCCCCCCATTGCCAGAGTTTATGGTAAGGGCATAACTAGGAAGAGCAGCTGGAGCCGCCGCAACCGTTGACCAGCCATCTCCCCCAGCCAATGCCGCTGACAACTCAGAGACAACAATAGAATAATTAGGGTCATTAACTAAATTAGTAGTCTCTTTGGGGTCGTCATCATAATCATACAATTCGATCATTTCCGGGGAATTGAAAAGTTTTACATCTCGATCCGTATAATTACCTTTTGAATCCTGATTGGTGGTTTCGGTTCTCCACCATTCGGTGTAGCGATAGCGTTTCGTACGAATCGAATACCCAATTCCATTTCCGGGATTGGCGATGTCAACCGTATCACCGGCACTATTTTTTTTCCAAATTCGTCGTTGGTATTGACTGAAAACCCCTTTTTTCCAGGGTTGGCTCGGATCTTCGATGAGGGGAAGTAAACTGGTTCCTTCCAAGAATAATCCATTGGGCTGCTTGGGGTAGGGTAGTGAACAAAGATCAACCAAGGTGGGGAAAACATCCACTAACCCGACTGGTGTATGGTAGTTCCCTGTTTTTTGCATTCCCGGAACCCGTACGATCAGTGGGGTACGGGTGGCATTATCAAAATTGGAATGTTTTGCCCAGAATGCCCCGTGGTCGGCGAGGTGAAATCCATGGTCTCCGAAGAGCACAACGATGGTACTTTCTGCTAGTCCGAGCCGATCTAGTTCATCAATGATTTTCCCGACCTGTTGATCCACATAGGAGACGCAGGCCATGTATGCATGAGTCAGCCTTCTAGCTTGTGCTGCACTAGGGGGATCATCGATGTCACTGTAACCGCTTTGTTCTCCACCATAGGGAGCGGCAAATTCATTGACATCCGTGGGCATCTTTTTGATGCCATCATATCCAGTTAGGTCAATGTCGGTTTCGGGATCGTATAAATCCCAATACTTCTTGGGAGCAGTAAAGGGAAGGTGGGGTTTGTAAAAACCGACACCGAGAAAGAAAGGTTTCGAATTATTTTCATAATCATTTTTTAATTGGGCGAGTTTAGAATTTGCTAATTCTGCGATCACCCCAGCAGAATAATCGGAGTCCCCAACGGGGGTAACTCCGTCCCGGAGAAATTCTCCTTTGTCGGTGGCGGGAAGGGGGGAGTTTTTATTATCCTCCATAGCCGCATGACTGGGCTCATGGTATCGGAAGGTCGAAGATCCCTTTTCCCAGGAATCAAACGATCTTTCCCCGTCCTGCATGGCGATGGTTGTACCATGAAAAATTTTGCCAATTCCATGGCTGTTGTATCCACTTTCCTTAAAATGTTGAGGAATGGTGACCACATCTGGAATTACATCCCTCAAATGAGTTCTTAAATCCCATACCTTGGTACTATCCGGGCGTAATCCAGTAAGATAAGAAGCCCGAGAGGCGGTACAAATTGCCTGCTGGCAATGAGCATTGGTAAAATTCAGGGAAGTGGAACTCAGTTGATCCATCTTCGGGGTTTTAATTTTGGTATCTCCAAAGGAGCCAATCATTGGTTTCAAATCATCGATATTTATGAACAATACATTGTATTTGGAAACTGGAAGTTGTCGGCTTCTCTGAACGGTTGCACTTTTCATGGTTGACCAGCTTGAATCCCCGTCCGCTCGGGTTGCTTTTACCCGATAGTACCAAGTCTCTCCTTTATCGACATCAATATCTGATGCAATCACGGTATTAGCAGGTAAAGTTTTGAACACCGTCCAATCTGAATTTCCAGTTGCACTCTTTTGAATGACAAATCCAATTTCATCCTCTGAATTATCATTCCACTGTAAATTGATTTGTTCGGTGCCAGTTGCCGAAACAACCAAAGAAGTCGGAGTTGCAGGAGGAGGGGGGCGATCAAAAAATTCGCGGAGGATTGTTTTTAAATTGTTGTCTAGGGTGTGTCCGGCACTTCCCTTGATGTGCACCACTTGTTCATTGAGGTAGGAATACTTGGCAATTCCTGAATAAAGTTCGACCCCAGCATCATTGGGCAATTGGGAACCGGTGAATCCTTGGCTAGTCGCCATTGCAAAAGCAGCATCTTGCGAATGTAGGAAGTCAGTTCCAAATTTCCGACCCCCAGTATAGGGAATACTTCCGTCATTGGTATTCGTAATCGCTAGAATTCTTCTACCGGTTGCCGGATTCTTTTGAGTGTCATACCCTTTGCTTTCCCCAAATGCCGCCCCGGTATTTTGCTCGTTGCTCGGGTAGTAAAAGTTTCCATTTCGATAATTTCCTGTGTGAAGTTGGGACACGATTGGACAAATGATATCAATTCCGGGGTCATCAATTTCTACAAATACCCGGTTGGCCATGCCCGCGCCATTCGAAGTTCCCACAATTCTAATTTTAGTGGCATCTACATTAGGGTAGGTTTTAATTTGGGTGATTAATTCACCAAGAAATTCAATATCTGGAAGATCGGATGGTTCCTCAGTGATGTTCCAGCACTTCAAATATCCCGAAGGGGCCACCAAAATATGATTGTCTAGAGTATTCCTAAATTGATTGATGGAGCCTTGACCAGTACCCCTCCTGCCGTGCAAAACGATCGCGACTGGCATCGGGGTAGATATCCCAGTGGGCACCTCGATGGCAACCGGATAAGTATATCCATTGGGTTGAGCATTGGAAGTCTTGGTGATACTGATCACCGTAGAATTGCTCAAGGGTGGAATGACCGAGGCGGTAATTTCAAGGTCATCAATTCTAAGCTGGGTATTTTCTGCAGTGGATTCAAAATCGGGTAAGCTCCACTTGAGAACTAGGCTCTCCGTCGCTTCGATTTCAGAAAGGGAAGATAAATCCATGGTCCATACATTATTCCAACCCGTATTATTTGGAAGATTTAGAGCGGCATAAGGGACGGAACTAAACCCATTTCCAATATTATATTCAACTGAACTGAATGCTTGGATTAAACTGCCTGAACTCATGGTGCTGTTATTCCTAAATTTGAATCGAATCGAAAAATCCTTCAATCGGGTCGCATTTATCTCGACTTGAAATGAATTTCCATTGGATCCATTTTTTCCATTCCAAGCTATTGCTTTCCCAGGTTGCCAGACAGTAGAATCCGGGGCCGTAAATGTGGATCCATAATTGTTCAAGTTTGTAAGACTACTTCCAGTAGCAGTAAAAGTTGGAACACTATCAGGAAAGGTATTTATGGTGATATTATTCGAGTAAGTCCCACCCGCTTGATCGGTTTGAAAACTCCAATATGCATGTACCCCAAATAAGGATGAGGAAGGAGCAATGGACCCCATTGATAAGCAGGCAAGCAAGAATTTACCTGGGGATCTATTCATCACTTTTTCCATAAACCTTCGAATCACGTAAGGGGTGGGAATATTGGGCATTTTTTGGGCAAACAGATTTATTACAAAATAATCACAAATTATATAACCTTTGGACAGGAAAAAATGAAATACTTTCAGGGACTTGGACAAAAATCCTCATACAATACCCAATAGTAACCAGAAATCTTACTGCACGGGGGAGGACAATCGGAAGACTGAGAAAATTGCAAGAGTTTTCCTTAACCATTTCTCGCCAAACTTGATCCTTGGAACCGTAAACCATTAGGGTGGATGAAGTTGGATAGAAATAAATCCAATCCTGTTCGATGTAGGAATAAACCCAAGGATAGGAATCAAACCAAATCCAACCTTGGAATGAATTTTCCCTATTTTAGGATTCCCGCCAGCCCAATGCCGAGTTTTTTGGCTTCAATGAGTATTTTATCCTTCTCCAATAGTAAAACCGAGCCTGATTCCAAAGCCACATTTACAATGCCCGCATCCTTCATCGCCTGGAGAGTCTGCAGGCCAAAGACGGGGACATCGAAGCGGGTGTCTTGTTTGGGTTTAGACAGTTTGACGAACAGGCAATTCTTGGCTCCAAATTTCCCCGCCCTTTCGAGCATCTGGTTGGTTCCTTCAAAAGCTTCCACCGCTAGCACGGTTCCCCGGCTGACAACCACTCCCTGACCCACATCCAAGCGGGCATTTTCACGAGCGATTTCGACCCCGTGCTTGAGGTGTTCAGGTTCAATTTTATCTTTCCCTTGAACCATAACTCCTTCTTCCGCCAAATCCTCCTCCATAAAGACCCGGGCATCGAGTAGATGAACCCCTGCTTTTTCAATTTCGTCTCCAATTGCTCCAAAGATGGTTTCCGCATTCCTGCGATCCAGTCCGGCAAGCATACGAATGGCTTTTAGGTCGGGATGGAGGCGTTTGAAGAGTTTACCAGGAGTTACTTGTCCTGCCATCACCGCATACTTGGCATCCAATTTCTTTAATTCTTTCAGAAGTTTTCCAACCTGCCCGACCTTGACTGCAGAGCGTTGATTTTCTGGAAAGGAGTTAATCAACTCGGTTGAAGTTTCGCCTCTGAGTTCAATCAAGCTAAGGGATATGCCTGCTTTTCTTGCTCTTGCAGCGAGTAACTGCGGGTAGATCCCCTGACCGGCAATCAAAGCCAGCGTTTTGCTGGAATCAAAGTCATCGGGTAGGAAATGAGACATGCTACAGGAGATTTATCATTTTGCAGCCAAGTTCACCAGTTTGCCCGGCACATAGATTTCCTTGACGATTTCCTTCCCTTCGAGAAAAGTTTGCACCTTGGCATCTGCCTTGGCAGCTGAGATCACCGATTCCTTGTCTATGTCCTGAGGGAACTGGGCCTTGCCCCGTAATTTTCCATTTACCTGAAAGACGATGGTGATCTCTTCGCTGACCAGTAATTCCTTGCGAGGCACTGGCCAGGGATAAATAACGATGGATGGCTTACTCCCTAATTTTTCCCAAAGTTCTTCGGCTAGGTGGGGAGCGAAAGGAGCGAGTAATTGAAGCAGGGTTTTGATAGTATCCAATGAATAATTCTTAACTTTTTGTAATTGATTGATCAGGATCATCAATTGCGAAATTGCGACATTGAAACGAAGATCCTCAATGGCCTCAGTCACCTTGAGAATGGTCTCGTGAAGAAGATTGAGAGTTTCCTTGTTCGTTTCCTCTTCATCAAGATGCTTATCCGCACGGAGGCACTCCCGGTAAACCTTGCGAAGAAAGCGGTGAACTCCTTCGATCCCTTTCTCACTCCAGGGCTTGACTGCTTCTAGGGGGCCAAGAAACATTTCAAAGAGGCGGAGGGAATCGGCTCCATACCCTTCGATGACGACATCTGGGCTAACCACATTACCCACACTTTTAGACATTTTATTTCCATCCTCTCCGAGGATCAAACCCTGGTGAAAGAGCTTCTTATAGGGTTCGGGATGAGCGAGTATGCCTTCGTCGTGAAGGAATCGATGCCAGAAGCGGGCATAAAGCAAGTGAAGTACCGCATGTTCCGCTCCGCCGATGTAAAAGTCCGGCCCTCCCCAATAGGCTTCCTTTTTTGGATCAACCAGACTTTCCGAGTTTTTCGGATCCAGGTAGCGGAGGTGATACCAACAGGAACCGGCCCATTGGGGCATGGTGTTGGTCTCGCGGGTGGCGGGCACCCAGTTTTCGCCCTCGGGTTTAGACTCGGTGCGGGAAATTGATTTTCCGGATTGGAGATCAAACCATATATCTAACCAGTCCGTGATGGTGGCTAAGGGACTTTCTCCGGTACCTGCGGGTTGGTAGTTCTCAACCTCTGGAAGTTTGAGGGGCAACTCGGAAGCAGGCAGGGGCAGGGCATAAAGAGTAATTCCGTCTTTTTCGGAGGTGACGGGGTCGCTGGGAAGAAGATCGCGAAGGATGCCTTCGGTGGCTTGAGCCTTTTCGAAATCTTCCAAAGAAACCCAAACCAAGGGGATCGGCTCCCCCCAGTAGCGTTGGCGGGAGAAGATCCAGTCCCTGAGCTTGTAATTGACCGCCCCCTTGCCTTGGCCCTTGGATTCGAGTTTGCTGATGATCTCGGCTTTGCACCGGTCTGCATCCATTCCGTCGTACTCACCGGAGTTGACCATGACTCCCGGACCGGAATAGGGAAGTTTGGCTTTTTCCTCATCGCCATCCGCTCGTGCGATCACCCGCTGAATCGGAATGCTGAACTTTTCCGCGAATTCGAAATCCCTCTCGTCATGAGCCGGGACAGCCATGATCGCTCCGGTTCCGTAGCTGATCAGGACATAATCGGCCACCCAAACTGGAATTTTTTCTCCGTTCACCGGATTGAGGCAGTAACTTCCGGTAAAGACACCGGATTTGTCCTTGGCGAGATCGGTCCGGTCCAAATCACTCTTTTTCGCGGCCGCCTCGATGTAAGCTTTCACTTCTTCGGCTTTCTCGGAAACCACCAGTTCCCCGAGAAGGGGATGTTCCGGGGCTACCACCATGTAGGTTGCTCCAAATAGGGTATCCGGGCGGGTGGTGTAGACTTCAAGTTTTTCGTCTTTACCTTGAATGGGGAACTGAACTTCAGCCCCTTCGGATCGTCCGATCCATGCCTTCTGTTGGCGCTTGGTGGAGTCGGGCCAATCCAAATCTTCCAAGCCCGCTAGGAGCTTATCTGCGTAGGCAGTAATTCGAAGAACCACTTGGCGGAGGTTCTTGCGTTCCACCGGATGTCCGCCAACTTCGGATTTACCATCAACAATTTCTTCGTTGGCTAAGACCGCCCGAAGGTTTGGGCACCACCAAACTGGCTTTTCATCCACATAAGCGAGGCCTCTCTGAAAGAGTTTGAGAAAGATCCACTGGGTCCATTGGTAATAATGCGGGTCGGTGGTGTTGATTTCCCGATCCCAATCGATGGCAAATCCAATGCTTTTGATCTGCCGGCGAAAGTTGTCGACATTGGTTTGGGTGGTTTCGGATGGATGAGTACCTGTCTTGATGGCATATTGCTCAGCGGGTAAGCCAAAGGCATCCCAACCCATGGGATGTAAAACATTAAACCCGCAGGCTTTTTTGTAGCGCGCCAAAATATCAGAGGCTACGTAGCCTTCCGGGTGTCCGATATGCAAACCGGCACCCGAAGGGTAGGGGAACATATCCAAGGCATAGTACTTGGGCTTATCTGATTGATCTTCTGCGAGGAAGATTTTTTCGCGATCCCAAAAATCCTGCCATTTTTTCTCGATGGAAGTAAAGTCGTACTTAATGTCGTCGTCGGCCATAATTGTTCGAATTGTTTATGATGTCTATTTTCTATTTTATGGCAAAAGGAAAGCAGAAGAGGAAGAATCATCATGGGTTAACCAATGGATTCAATTTTTCGATTCTTTTACAACAAATTATGATTCAACAATTTGCTTTTTTTTTATTTATATAATTAGTTTAGATATGAAAGTATTCATCTGCATCCTTTTCTGCCTAGTAATCTTAAACCATATTTCTTTTTCAGGTTGTCCAAAAATGCAAAAAGCAACTTGGAAGTATTCCGTGGATGATCAAAAATTTAAATCATACTATGAAGCCAAGTCCTATCTTCGTACTTTGAAAAAACAGGAAGATGGATGGAAATCCTTGGATATTTCAAAAGTCAGCCCTTACAGGTATGAAACGAAATGGATTTACGATACCGAGGATCATGGATTATTTTGTGTCTGCCCTGACTGCCGTTTGCCAAAGACTAAAGCAAAGAAAACAGCATTCCTGAGTAGACCCTAGGTTAAATTCCGAAAAATACGCTTTTTCGATAGTCGAGAGATTAGTGGCTTGCTTCTCTTTTCTCTTCAAGCTTGGCCTTGATGACAGACATTTCTTTGGAAATCTTTTCCATCTCGGCATGAAGATCGTGCATGCTATCCCTGAGCGGCTGGGGGTTCGATTTCCGGCGTTGAAGTTCCATTCGGATTGCCATCTCCGCATTTGATTCTTCCATGCTGTTCATAATCACTCCAATTACTAAATTGAGAACAATCATGGTCCCGATCAAAACAAAACTTACGAAGAATAGGGCGGCACCTATAGGTGAAGCGGAAGAAAGAGGAGACCAATGAGTTATATCCTCCTGTGAATACCCATACTGATCTGAACCATACATGTTGATATACATTACATCGGTCCAGTCCTCTAGGGTAACCACTCTAAAAAGAGAGAGAATCGAAGTCTGTAAATTACGGAAATGAATGGGATCATTGTCTCCGTAAAAAAATACCGCCATCGTGCCGTAGATATAAAATAACAAGAAAAGCAAAATGCTCACATAAAACATGGAAGGAAGGCTTTTCAGCAAGCAGGAGACTAGAAGCTGGAGCTTTGGAATTGCAGTTACCAAACGAAGGACCCGTAGTATTCTTGCCAGTCGAAGAACTGGGAGAAAAGCAGCTCCAACTTGAACGAATGGTTCCAACAAACAAGCACTGACAATAAAAAAATCAAAAGCATTCCAAGGATTCTTGAAATAATTGAGGGGCTTTTTACCTTCCGCTAAAATTTTGATTACCGCTTCACATACAAAGATTCCTAGAATTAAGTAATCTAAAATTTGCAGGGTGTGATGATGACGAATGGCAAAGTCCTTGTAGGTCTGTGCACCCACTACGATCCCTGCCAAAAGGATGGTTGCTATAATAAAGCGCTGAAATAATAGGCTCTTTGAAATTGATGAACAGATAGAACTCATGGTAAAATCAAAAAAACTTTTTCTGATCAAAAGACGAGGATTTTGTACCAACTACCAAATGAAAAGAGCCTAATCCTACAAAGAAAATCAGGTCTAATTTTCAATCATCTAAAGTACCAAGTTGGGAATAACCGCAAGGATTTTGGTGCAGGCGGTTTGGGTAGAAGCAATAATGGACTCGTAACGATCATCGACATCCGTATCTTCTCCACGGTCATAGGGATCTTGGATATAAGGCTCACTGCCAGGTGCAAGGAAAATACCGATAGGTCTAGTGTGACCACGGATGGCATTTTTGTGAACCTTCACAAAATCTTCGCTGTCAGCATCCATGGTTATAATCAGAGACGCGTTTGCCAAATCAGGAACCGTGGCAAACTTGGATGTACCATGGAGAATTAAATCAAGTTTGGAAGAGTACGACTGCATCCGACCGTCGACAGAACAATCATTGTAAACAATGTTCACCCCTCTAGAGGAAACCCTAATCCTGCCAAAATAAGAGGACCTTTGAAGTAGGTCTCTCATTATTTCCTGAGCAAGGGGAGACCGGGACATACCTCTTTTGCACAAGAACAAAATCGTGGGCAGGTCGGATGATTGATAAGTCCTGCTTGCAACTCTGTTAGGCAAGATGAAGTCATGTCGACCAAAAAGTTGAATAAAAGGTGATGGAACGCTTTCCTTCTGGTTGGAATTACTAGAAGGAACTTGGTTATTATCTACTGATTTAAATTTGTCTAGTTTTGTCATTTCTTCGCCAAAAAGAAGATGAAGTTTTATAGGTTTCAAATATGGAAATTTAAATTAATTGTTGTACCAATTTGGTTGAAAAAAAGAATAAGAAATATAGCAGAGAAGTATATATGAATGCCAATGGATTCCAAACCCATGTTTAGGACATTTGTGCTTCAATTCTGTAATAATAATTACTTCCATAAAAATGAGAACGTACATCTTGTGCAAAACCGAAATAGCAGTACCATTTGCTCAAAAAAGTCTTACCAACGAGGATGGATTTATTCTTACCTCTGTAGGTTTTTCATGCCATCCAGTTTCCTGTATTTTCCAAATTTATTTTAAGGATTTTGTTTTGGGACCTACGATTTCTACGAAATTTCCATCCGGATCTTTTAACATCAAAAGGCAGATGTCTTGAGGTAAACCTGCAGGTAAAACTTGTGGGCTTTCCGCATATGCCAAAACTCCAAGTTTAGAAGCATTGGACCAAACAAGATCAACATTTTCAACAAATACAGTAATATACGAGAAGCCAGCAACCGTGTGAATGAAAGGCTGTTTGATTTTGAGGGTTTTCTTCTTTGACTTTACCTGCATAAGTTTGAGTTTTGTAGCGTTTTCATCTTCTCCAAGGACAAGAACATGAATATCAAGAGGAGCTCCATCGCTTAAGCCAACTTTTTTTGGAAAGGAACCTTTAACTTCAAAACCAGTGATCTCCTGAAAACCAATAACCTCTTTATAGAACTTCAAGGATTGATTGAGGTCAGTAACCACTAAACCCAAGTCGATGGTTTGCTTGGAGAAATTTGATTTCCCCACCAAGGTAAAACAAAAAGGACTACTTAAAATAAGTAAGAAAATTAAATTTATATTTTTTTTCATGATGCTGTACCTTTTATTCTCCCATGAATTTCAATCAACCATGAAGTCCTAACACATTGAAAAAAAAGTATGAACTCTGGTTAATATACTTGCTGAAATTAGCATCTTATAGTCAATATTTGGGATGAAATTATTTAGTATTTATATTTGCTCCCTCTTGATCTTTGGCAGTTTTTGCTTGGCTGAAAAACCGAACTTCATTCTTATTTTCACTGATGATCAAGGTTATGGGGATTTGTCATGTTTTGGTTCAACCAAAATAAAGACGCCAAATATTGACCGTATTGCAAAAGAAGGAAGAAAGCTTACCAATTTCATGGTTGCATCTCCGGTTTGTACACCTTCACGGGCAGCACTTTTAACCGGTTGCTATCCTAAGCGGGTAGGGATGCATCAGCATGTTCTATTTCCTGCCTCCAAGAAAGGACTGAACCCGAGTGAATATACCATGGGTGATTATTTTAAATCTCTGGGTTATGCGACCGCTTGTTTTGGTAAATGGCATCTTGGTCATCACCGAGAGACTCTCCCGGTTTCAAATGGCTTTGATACCTATTATGGAATCCCTTACTCCAATGATATGAATTATCCCGATAATAAAGGAAAGCCTAAGGGGGGAGCAGATGGAATGGATATTCTTTGGGCGGACCCTGGGTCGACCTTAACCAAATGGAAAACTCCGCTCTTTGAGGATGATAAAATGATCGAGTTACCGGTAGACCAAAGAACGATAACCAGAAGATGTACAACCAAGTCGATTAATTTCATCCGTAAGAATGCCGAAAAGTCATTTTTTGTATACCTTCCCCACTCCATGCCACACATTCCATTATATGTACCAGACGAAGTACGGGACCCAGATCCTAAAAATGCGTATATTAATACAATCGAACATATTGATGCAGAAGTTGGTAGAATCCTCCGCACACTCGATGAACTTAAAATAGCGAAAAAAACCTATGTGATATACACCACGGACAATGGACCTTGGCTGTCTTTTCGCCACCATGGAGGTTCTGCCGGTCCTTTACGCGATGGAAAAGGTACCACTTTTGAAGGTGGGCAAAGAGTTCCGTTTGTTATTCGTGGTCCTGGTATACCCAAGGGCTCGATTACAACCGAGCTTCTGGGTACGATTGATCTACTTCCGACTTTTGCATCTATGGTTGGTCAAAATTTAACCACGGAAAATAAGATTGATGGTTTAGATGCCAAAGGTTTGCTCATGGGGACAGAAAAATCTCCTAGAAACGAATTCCTTTACTATACCTCAAGAGGTGAGATTGAAGGAATTCGACAGGGTAAATGGAAGTTCCTGAAAAAGATGAAGAGAAAAAAACAAAATGTGGTGGAAGAGAGTATGCTCTTTGATCTTATTGCTGATCTAGGAGAAAGTAAGAATTTGGTGAGTGAAAATCCTAAAATGGTCGAAAAACTAAACGCTCGTATGATTGAACTTGATAAAGAAATCACTGCCAACGCACGAAGTCCATGGCTGTTGGAATAGGTATATTTTCTATTTAAGAATAGAAACCGCTTTTTCGGTCGCCTTGGTAAAGCGAACTACTTCTTCAGCCGTGTTGTAGAATGCAAAAGATGCACGTGCGGTAGCTTCAGTGCCAAGTTTTTCCATCAATGGCTGGCAGCAATGATGTCCTGTTCTAGTTGCAACACCCTCAGCGTCGAGGATCGAGGCCAAGTCATGAGGATGGACTGATTCAATAGAAAAAGACAAAACAGCCGCTTTGTCCAAAGTCGTCCCGTGTTCTTTAAAACCATTGATTTTCAAAAGATCTTCACGGGCAGATTTCAATAAATTCATTTCATGCTCATGAATCTCTCGCATATCAAACTGGGAAAGGAATTGGATTGCTTCACCTAGTCCAATTGCTCCAGCCACATTGGGAGTGCCCGCCTCAAACCTTTGTGGAGATGGAGCAAAAGTAGTACCCTTAAAGCTGACTTGGTCGATCATATCTCCACCACCCTGATAAGGGGGTAAGCCCTCTAGATGCTTTGATTTACCATAAACAACGCCAATGCCCATCGGCCCGAAAACTTTGTGGCCCGAAAATACAAAGAAATCACAATCTAAATCCTTTAGGTCAGGCCTTTCGTGAGGGATACTTTGAGCACCATCAATGACTACCAAGGTACCATTTTTATGGGCTTTTGTTGTGATTTCTTTGATTGGGTTTACGGTCCCCAAGGTATTTGAAATGGAACAAAGGGATAGAATCTTCGAGTTTTCCAGCAGAAGAAGTTCTTCAAGCTTTTCCATATCCAAGCTTCCATCCGGAAGAATGGAGACAACCTCGATCTTGGCACCCAGTTGCTCACAGATCATTTGCCATGGAACAATGTTCGCGTGGTGTTCCATGTCCGAAAGGATTACAATATCCCCTGCATTTAATTTCGCACGCCCAAGGCAATGGGCAATTAAATTTAATCCTTCCGTAGCACCGCGGACGAATATGATTTCATTCGGATGAACAGAAAGATAACTCGCGATGTTTTGCCTTGAAGATGCATATAATTTCTCGGCATCCTCTGCGAGTTCATAAATGCCGCGATGAACATTGGAATTAAAATTCTGATAATACTTTGCGACCGAATCAATCACACAATGCGGCTTTTGCGAAGAAGCCGCATTGTCTAAATAAGCAATAGGTTTACCACGATTACTTCTTTGCAAAATCGGAAACTCCGATCGAATTTCGTCAATCTGAAATTTTCTCTTCACCCGCTTTATATGTTTAATGAGATTAACAACATTCAATTCTATACTAACAGCAATCCGCGTTTAGAACAACTCAAGAGAAAATTCCTGATACTGTTTAGAACAGGT
>CESN01105643.1_pt1 | contig 36738 bp, 36 predicted proteins | sample 531181 | NCBI WGS metagenome assembly CESN01 (sample SAMEA2621990, study PRJEB7988) | marine metagenome | isolation source: saline water (ENVO:00002010), including
AATGCACAAAGCAACAATCATTCCAAGAGGTATGGCTGGTGGGATGGTAATGTGGTTACCAGAAAAAGATGAGGATTATCAATCAAAAGATCAATTCGAAGGAATGATCGCTATGGCGATGGGCGGAAGAGTTGCTGAAGAGAAAATTTTCGGTAAAGATAAAGTGACTACAGGTGCAGGTGGCGGAGGTAGCTCTGATATCGGAAAAGTGACTCAAATTGCAAAAGATATGGTAACGAAATATGGGATGTCAGATGAGCTTGGCCCTATAGCTTACGGTGATAATGAAGAAGAGGTATTTCTTGGTAGATCAATAACAAAAAATCAAAGTATGTCAGAAGAAACAGTGCAAAAAATTGATAAAGAAGTGAAAAAAATTATTTTTGAAGGATACAAGAAAGCTCAGCAAATTATGGAGGATAAAATCTCAGATCTTCATAAATTAGCAAAGGCTTTGATAGACTATGAGACACTAACTTTTGATGAAATTTCAAACATTCTTTATAAGGATATCTATCCAACTAGACACTCTGATAAGACAGATTTAGATGAGGGAAATGGAAAAAAAGAATCTGCATTAGGCTCAATTGGATTGAAGCCAAAATTGACTTAAAATATATTTTTTAATGCAAAAAATTTATGTGAGACCCATGAGTTTTTCTTATGGATCCAATTCTAGAAAATTAATTAAAATTAAAAAAGCTTTACCAATTTGTTCAAATAAAGATTTATCTTTTAGTAGAATTGAAATAACTATTAAAGAAAAGAAAAATATTGTTAAAAATATTGATATAGATAAAATAAAAAATCTTCCTCATCAAATAAAAACGGAAGTTTTAAATAAAATTAAAAATATTACCCAAAAAAGAGATAAATTAGCAGGATTAAATTTAAACAAGTTCAAAATTTTTGGGGTTTTAAATATTACTCCAGATAGTTTTTCCGATGGTGGTAAATATTACAAACTTAAATCAGCTATTGATCATACTTACAAGATGGTTAAAGATGGCGCCGATGTAATTGATGTAGGAGGTGAGTCAACGAGACCTGGCGCGAAGCTAATCTCAGCTCATATAGAAAAGAAACGAGTGTTACCGTTAATTTCAAAAATTAAAAATCACAAGGTCTCAATTGATACACGAAAAGCTGAAGTAATGATTTGTGCAGTTAAGCAAGGTGCAAAAATTATAAACGATATATCTGCCCTTGATTTTGATATAAAATCATTAACATCAGTATCTAAACTTAACAAACCAATTATTTTAAACCACTCTCAAGGAACGCCAGATATAATGCAAAATAATCCGTCATACAAAAATGTATTATTTGATATTTATGATTATTTTGAAAAAAAAATTCAAATGCTTACAAATAAAAAATTTTTAAAAAAAAATATTATTATAGACCCGGGAATAGGTTTTGGTAAAAATTTAGATCATAATTTAAATATTATTTCAAATATTTCTTTATTCCACGGATTAGGCTGTCCGATAATGCTCGGCCCTTCGAGAAAAAGCTTTATAGGTAAAATTATGAAAAAAAAAGATAGTAAATTAAGATTAGGTGGTACTATTTCAGCTGTGGTCACAGGTTATAATCAAGGTGTACAGTGTTTCAGAGTTCATGATATAAAAGAAATCTTTGAAGCATTAAAAATTCAGGAGGCTTTGAACTCAATTTAATGAAAAAATACTTTGGTACAGACGGAATTAGAGGAAAAGTAAACTCAAGTTTAATAAATGGAGAAAAATTTTTTAAATTTGGATTGGCGGCAGGAGCATATTTTTCTAATCCAAAAAAAAAGAAACCAATAGCAGTTATTGCAAAAGATACTAGATTATCAGGTTATACATTAGAACCAGCTTTAGTATCAGGTCTTACATCTTCTGGAATGCATGTTTTTACTTTTGGTCCTTTGCCAACTAATGGGTTGGCTATGATTACAAAATTAATGAGAGCAAACATGGGTATTATGATTACAGCTTCTCATAATCCATTTGATGATAATGGTATGAAATTATTTGGTCCTGATGGTATGAAATTATCAGATAAAATTGAAAGAAAGATTGAGAAAATTATTGACAATAAAACAGAAAAGTATCTTGTAAATTCTCATAAACTCGGCCGTGTTAAAAGATTAGAAACTGGAACTGATTTATATATCAATATTTTAAAAAAAAATTTTCCAAAAAAATTAAATTTGAAAAATATTAAAATAGTCTTAGATTGTGCTAATGGAGCAGGGTACAAAGCTGGACCAAAGTTATTTAAATCGCTAGGTGCCAAAGTGATTAGTATTGGCACTAAACCTGACGGATTAAATATAAATAAAAACTGTGGATCGACTTTTCCAAAAAAAATTAAATCAGCTGTAAAAAAGTATAATGCCCACATTGGTATTGCTTTAGATGGTGATGCAGATCGTATTATTATATGTGATGAGAAATGCAACATTGTTGACGGTGATAAAATTATAGCAATGTTGGCACAAAGATGGAAAGAGAAAAGGTTACTTAAAGGTGGGGTTGTAGGAACTTTAATGTCAAATTACGGATTAGAAAAATATTTTGAGCAAAATAAAATTAATTTCAAAAGAGCAGATGTTGGAGATCGTTACGTTAAAGAATTAATGAAAAAAAATAATTTTAATTTAGGAGGTGAACAATCTGGACATATTATTTTAGGTAAGTTTGCAACAACAGGTGATGGGCTGTTGGTAGCATTGGAGATTTTATTTAGTCTTAGAAAAAACAAAAAAACTAGTGACTTATTTAATTTATTCAAAATTACGCCGCAAATTTTAGAAAATATTACTGTTAAAGATAAGAATATTATAAATACGACTGAGTGTAAAATGGCAATAAAAAAAGCAAACGAATTAATGAAAGGAAAAGGAAGAATGCTTGTGAGAAAATCAGGAACTGAGTCAAAAATTAGAATTATGGGTGAGTCTGAAAACATTAATTTATTACGAGACTGTATCAAGATAATTAAAAAAACTATTTACAAATGAAACCAAGAGCAAAGATTTTTATAATTGCTGGATCTGACTCATCTGGAGGGGCAGGAATTCAGGCAGATATAAAAACTGTTACAGCTTTAGGATGTTATGCTATGACTGCAGTGACCGCTATAACAGCTCAAAATACAACTGGAGTAAAATCTATTATACCAATTTCACCAAATAAAATTTCTAGCCAAATAATATTTACTGTCAATGATATAAAGCCTGATGCAATTAAAATTGGTATGTTGCACTCTACTTCGGTGATTAAAAGTGTTGTAAATTGTATTAAAAAAATTAAAAAAATAAAAATTGTACTTGACCCAGTTATGGTTGCAAAAGGTGGAGCCAAATTAATAAGCAACAAAGCTATAAGAACTCTAAAAAAACAACTAATTAAAAAATCATATTTAATTACTCCGAATATTCCAGAGGCGGAAGTTCTATCGAACATGAAAATTAATACACATGAAGATATGATACATGCTGGTTCTATTTTATTAAAAAATGGTGCGACTAATGTTTTAATAAAAGGTGGTCATTTGAAAGGATTTTTTGTGAAGGATGTTTTAATAAATAAAAAACAAATAAAAACTTTCAAAAACATGAGGATTAAAACAAAAAATACTCATGGTACAGGCTGCACTTTATCAAGTGCAATTACTACGTATTTGGCATGTGGAAAAACTTTAAACAAAGCGTGCGAATTAGCAATAAAGTATGTTAATAAAGCAATCGAGGCTAAGATCAACTACGGAAGAGGTCACGGTCCAATTAACCATTTAACTTCTATTAGTATAAAAAAAGAGTTTAAGTAAAATGACAAATGTTGCCGTTATAGGTTCACAATGGGGAGATGAGGGCAAAGGAAAAATAGTTGATTGGCTGTCTACTCAAGCAGATGTTATAGTACGTTTTCAAGGAGGCCACAATGCTGGACATACATTAGTAATAAATAATGTAACTTACAAATTAAAGCTTCTACCATCAGGCATAGTAAGATCTGAGAAAATTTCAATAATCGGAAATGGCGTTGTGATAGATCCGTGGGCACTTTTGGAAGAAATTAAAACTTTACAAAATCAAGATATAATAGTTTCTGCGAAAAATTTAATAATCGCAGAGACAGCAAATTTAATTTTGCCATATCATAAAGAAATGGATGAAATAAGAGAAGATACGGCTGGAAAGAGAAAAATCGGTACAACCAGAAGAGGCATAGGTCCTGCCTATGAGGATAAAGTTGGTAGAAGAGCTATACGTCTCATGGATTTAAGATCAGAAACAAATTTAGACCAACGTTTAGATATTGTGCTTCAACATCATAATGCAATACGAAAAGGACTAAGTAAAAAAACATATAGGAAAGATGAACTTAAAAAAAATTTAATAAAAATTGCGCCTGAAATTTTAAAATATTCTCAGCCAGTTTGGAAACTAATTGATCAATTTAAAGAACAAAAAAAAAAAATTTTGTTTGAGGGAGCACAAGGTGTCCTTCTTGATGTAGATCATGGTACATATCCATTTGTAACCTCATCTAATACGGTTGCAGCTAACGCAGCTACTGGATCTGGATGTGGTCCAGACACTATTGGTTTTGTTTTAGGAATTACAAAAGCTTATACAACACGCGTAGGAGAAGGACCCTTTCCAACAGAATTAATCGATCAAGATGGTGAAAAATTAGGTAAACGAGGTAATGAATTTGGTACAGTGACTAACAGAAAAAGAAGATGTGGATGGTTTGATGCAGTGTTGGTTAAACAAACAATTAAAGTTGCAGGTATCAAAGGTATCGCTCTTACAAAATTAGATGTACTCGATGATTTTGATGAAATTAAAGTCTGTATTAAATATCAACTTGATGGAGAAGAAATTGACTATTTTCCTGCAGCTGTAGAAGATCAAAAAAAAGTAAAACCAATTTACAAGATTTTTCAAGGCTGGAAATTAAAAACTAGAGGCGCAAGAAATATTGAGGATTTACCCAGTAAAGCTAGAGAATATATACATGCAATAGAAGATTTGGTAGCCTCAAAAATATCTAGTATTTCCACAAGTCCAGAAAGAGATGATACAATTCTACTAGAAGATCCCTTTAATAGTTAAACAGGATATCGTTAAACTGAAATTAATTTTTGTTCTCTTGCTAGCTCAATCATTTTTTTTTGAATTTTTTCAAACGCTCTATTTTCAATTTGCCTAATCCTCTCACGACTAACTTTATGTTTTTTGCTTAATTCCTCTAAAGTTTTTGGCTCTTCATTTAATCGACGATCAAATAAAATTGCCTTTTCTCTATCATTTAATAATACCATTGCTTTATCTAAGAGGGCTTTTCTTTTATTAGATTCTTGGCGATGAGCTATTTGTAATTCTTGATCTGCATTTTCATCTACAACCCAATCTTGCCATTCAGATTCTCCGTCATCACCAGTTATTGAAGCATTTAAAGAAGCTTCTGGACCTTTCATTCTTTGATCCATTGAATTCACTTCATCTTCGCTTACATCAAGTCGATTAGCAATTTCAGTTACTTGTTCGGGTAATAAATCTGATTGATCTGATTTCATAATTTGATTTTTCATTTTTCTTAAATTAAAAAATAATTTTTTTTGTGCGGCGGTTGTGCCGATTTTAACAAGACTCCATGATCTTAGAATATACTCTTGTATTGAGGCTTTAATCCACCACATAGCATAAGTTGCCAATCTAAATCCTTTTTCAGGGTCAAATTTTTTGACAGCTGTCATTAATCCTATATTTCCTTCTGAAACTAATTCACTCATTGGAAGACCATAGCCTCTGTAACCAGTTGCAATTTTTGCAACTAATCTTAAGTGAGATGTAACAAGTTTATGAGCAGAATCTTTATCTCCTTTTTCCCTCCAATTTTTTGCAAGTATATACTCCTCTGCAGAATCTAACATTGGAAATTTTCTTATTTTGCGCATATAAGAATCAAAACTTCCATCTGGAGTTAAAACTGGCAACTTTGCCTTTTTTATTTCACTATTCATAAAACATATATGTAATTTTAAATTAAAATCCTTCAAGTATCAATCTGAAGTGTTTCAAGTTTTTTTTTCAGTCTATTGAGATCTTGGGGTAGCTTAGACTCAAAAAATACATATGAATTTGATGTGGGATGGATAAATCCAAGCGAACAAGCGTGTAGAGCTTGTCTTTGAAGGGAATTTAGAATTTTTTCAAACTTTACGTCAATTCCTCTAATTTTTTTTATTTTTTTCCCATATGTTTTATCTCCTAATATCGGATTTCCTTTATGAGACATATGAACTCTTATTTGATGTGTTCTGCCTGTTTCTAATATACACTTTATTAGGCTTATATTCGGAATTTTTGTACCTTTAAAAACTTTTAATGTTTCATAGTTTGTCACTGCACTTTTCCCCCTTACTACATCTGCACTCATTTTTTGACGATGAGTCTTATTTCTTCCAATCAAAGTTTTTATACAACCATGTAAAGGTCTTAAAATTCCAAATACGAATGTTAAATAGCTTCTTTTAATACTGTGCTCTTCAAATTGTTTGGCTATAAAGGTATGTGCGTAATTATTTTTTGCGACAACTATCAGGCCGGTAGTATCTTTATCTATTCGATGTATTATACCTGGTCGATCTTCTCCATTTATTAATGAAAGATTATTTTTACAATGATAAAGTAATCCATTTACTAAAGTATTTTCATTATTACCTGCTCCAGGATGAACTACCATACCTACAGGTTTGTCTATAATAATAATATCTTTATCTTCAAAAACAATTTTCAGATTCATTTTTATTGGTCTTAATTCAATTATGTCATTTTTTAAATCTACAAATTCAATTTGATCTCCAACTTTAACTTTTTTGGAGGGGTCTAAAGTTGATTTTCCATTAATTTTAAGTAAATTTTTTTTGATTATTTTACATATTTTTGACCTGCTAATTTTAGGATATTCATTTGCGACGACCTGATCAATTCTTTTTTGATTAAAATCTTTTTTAACTTTAAAAATAAAGCTGTTCATAGAGTTATATTTATCTTAAGTGAAAAAACTTATAAAATTTGACTTAAAAAAAGCTTTGTTCTTTCATTTTCTGGATTTTCAAAAAAATCACTTGTTTTTTTTTCTTCTACAATGTTACCCTCATCCATAAAAACAACTCGATCAGCTACTTCTTTAGCAAAACCCATCTCATGTGTTACAACGCACATTGTCATTCCGCCTTTTGCCAGATCAACCATAACATCTAAAACTTCTTTGATCATTTCAGGATCTAATGCTGAAGTTGGCTCATCAAAGAGCATAATTTTAGGTTCCATGCAAAGTGCTCTTGCAATTGCAGCTCTTTGCTGTTGACCACCAGATAATTGGCCTGGAAATTTTAATGCTTGATCGTCAATTTGAACTTTTCTCAAATAATCCATTGCTAATTTTTCTGATTCATTTTTGGTTTTTTTCTTCACCCATATTTGTGCAAGTGTACAGTTTTCTAAAATTGATAAATGAGGAAAAAGGTTAAACTGTTGAAAAACCATACCAACTTCACTTCTAATAGCTGAAATATTTTTTGTATTTTCATCTAGTGTCATGCCATCTACAATAATAGATCCTTTTTGATGCTCCTCTAATCTGTTTATGCATCTTATTAATGTAGATTTACCTGACCCAGACGGACCACAAATAACAACTTTCTCCTTTTCACTAACTGAAAAATTTATATCTTTTAGTACATGAAATTCTCCAAACCATTTATTAACACTTCTTAATTGAATTATATTTTCCATTATTTTTAGTTAGTTATTTTCAATTTTTTTTCTATACTTAAACTATATCTGCTCATTGCAAAACAAAAAATCCAATATACAAATGCTACAAATACATAGCCTTCTGTTGCCATTCCTAGCCAATATGGATTTGTTTTAGCTAAATTTACCATTCCTAAAATTTCTAGAAGCCCAACTACAAAAACTAATGGGGTATCTTTAAAGAGTGCAATAAAGGTATTAGCTATACCTGGAATTACAAGTTTTAGAGCCTGTGGTAAGATAATAAATATATGGCTTTTCCAATAACCCATACCAATAGCTTTTGAAGCATCATATTGACCCCTTCCAACAGCTTGCAACCCTCCTCGAACAACTTCAGCCATATATGCAGCTTCAAACAAGGTAATAGCAATGATAACTCTAACTAATTTATCTAAATTAGTACCTGACGGTAATAAAAGGGGGAACATTACACCAGCCATAAATAACACTGTGATTAGCGGAACTCCTCTCCAAAATTCGATAAAACCAATTGAAAAATATTTTATTACTGGAAGATTTGATCTTCTTCCCATTGCCAGTAGAATTCCAATCGGAAAACAAAAAATGATTGCAAAAATAGATATTACTAAAGTTAAAAATAACCCTCCCCATTCACGTGTATCAACAGGTGATAGACCAAAGACCCCACCAGAAAACAACACTAAAGAAAAGATAGGAAAAGGTATTACCAAAAATAAAAATAAATATTTTTTAAGTTTTTGATTTAGATATTTATAAATTACAATTGAAATTATTAAAATTGCGAATGCAAAATTTATTCTCCAAATTTCCTCGCTAGGATAGAGTCCATATAATAATTTAGTAAACCATATTTTTATAAAAACCCAACATGCACCACCATCAATACAATCTTTTTTTGTTTCACCATAAAATGTTGCATCAATTAAAACCCAGTTAATAAATGGTGGTATAGTTAAATAAATTAAATAGCTAATTGATAAAGTTAAAAATGCATCAATCGGTGATGAAAAAAACCTTGTTTTAATAAAATTTAATGACCTCAAACTATTTCTCCGTTAATGCAACTTTTTTATTGTACCAATTCATAAAAATAGAAATTAATATACTTAATGTTAAATACGTTAACATAGTGATAGTTACTATTTCAATTGCCCTCCCTGTTTGCATTAATGCAGTTCCAGCAAACACTAAGACAATATCTGGGTATGCAATAGCAGCGGCTAAAGAGGAGTTTTTTGTTAAATTTAAATATTGATTAGTCGTTGGTGGTATAATAATCCTTAGCGCTTGTGGAATCACGATTAATTTTAAGATTTGAGTTTTAGTTAACCCAATGGAAGCAGCAGCTTCTTTTTGACCTTTGTCTATACCTAAAATTCCAGCTCTTACATTTTCTGCAATAAATGTAGAGGTATAAAGAGAGAGAGCAAAAGCTAATGCAATTAATTCAGGAATAATTGAAACACCACCGATGTAATTTGAAATACCCATATTAACTTCTAATTTTGGATGTGAGAATTCTAAACTAACACCAAAAGTTAAAACTACAAATGATGGAATAATAATTAATAGTCCTATTGATATTAAAAATTTTGGTAACTGCTTTCCAGTTTTTTCTCTTAAGATACTTGCATATTTATTAAATATAATAATAAAGAATATTGTAAAAATTATCCCATAAATAAAAAAACTTAAGTTTGTCCAAACAAATCTGGGAATATAAATTCCTTTAATATTTGCGTAGACAAAATTAAACAAAACCAATGAGTTTTCTGCAGATGGCAATAACCTTAAAACTGCAAAATACCAAAAGAAAATTTGTAATAATAAAGAAATATTCCTTAATGTTTCAATGTAACAAGTTGCGAGACCAGATGCTAAAGGATTAGTTGATAATCTTAAAATTCCAAAAAAGAAACCAATGATAGTTGCAAATATAATACCAATTACTGAAACTAAAATGGTATTAAGTAGACCTACTAAATAAGCTCTTCCATAAGTCATGCTAGAATCAAACTCAATCATACTAAATTGAATATCAAACGAAGCCTTTTTATTTAAAAAGCTAAATCCAGTATCAATTCCACGTGCTGCTAAATTTGAACTTGCGTTAAAAGATAAGTAGCCAATTATTATAAATAAAAAAACTACAAGCAAAGCTTGAGGTAAGAAAAATTTTACCTTTGGATGATCACTAAGATATTGATCGAACTTTTCAATTTTATTTTGTAAAAATGACATACTTTTAAGAAATATAAGATAAAAAAAAAGGGCTAGAATTTCTAGCCCTTTTTTTAAAACTTAATTACCTCACTGGCGGTACGTATAAAATCCCGCCTTTAGTCCATAATTGGTTAGGACCTCTTTCAGGCATAATATTAGTGTCAGCTAAATTTCTTTTATAACTTTCACCATAGTTACCAACTTGCTTGATAATTCTATAGCTCCACTGATTATCCAAACCCAAAGCCTCACCATTCTTTGTACCTTCGGCACCGACTATTCTCTGAATAGCTGGATTTTTGCTGTCTTTCATGGAATCAATGTTTCCTGAATTAACGCCGTATTCTTCAGCTTCAATAAAAACATTTAATGACCACCTAACAACATCTTCCCATTTGGAATCACCTTGTCTTACGACAGGTCCTAAAGGTTCTTTAGAGATTGTTTCAGGTAACACAACATGCTCAGTTGGATCTTTCATTTTAGTGCTTTGTGCAGCTAAAGCTGATTTATCTGTAGTATATGTATCACATCTGCCAGCATCATAAGCTTGAACAACTTCATCAGCTTTTTCAAATACTACTGGTTCATATTTTACACTTTTAGATTTAAAAAAATCAGCCATGTTTAGCTCTGTAGTCGTTCCAAGATTAGTGCATACTTTTACACCATTTTTGAATTCATTTACAGATTTCAAACCTGAAGTTTTTCTCACCATGAAACCTTGACCATCATAGAAGTTTACTCCTACGAAGGTTAAACCTATTGAGGCATCTCTTTCCAAAGTCCAAGTTGTATTTCTAGATAGTATATCTATTTCTCCAGCCTGTAGTGCAGTAAATCTTTCTTTAGCACTTAAGCCTGTGTATTTAACTTTACTTGCGTCGCCTAAAACTGCAGCAGCTACCGCTCTGCATACATCTACATCAATGCCTGTCCAATTTCCTGATGCATCAGCATTAGAAAAACCAGGTACACCTTGAGAAACACCACATTTCACAAAGTCTTGTTTTTTTGTAGCATCTAAAGTACTAGCTTTTTTACTGCTGTCACCGCAGGCAGTTAAGACAAAAGCTAATATCGAAAAACTACAAATTGCTTTTATTATGTTTTTCATTTTTCCCCTTTTAATTATAATTAAAAACTTCATAAACTATGAAAATATAGACTAGATATCAATTAATTTATTAAACGTAGTTATGTTTTAAGTTCATATTCAAAACAATTATCAGTTGTATTAAATTTTATTTGATAATTTTCTGGGTTATTCTGTCAAAGATTATTGCAATAAGAACAATACCTAATCCACCAACAAATGCTTGCCCAATATCTAGTCTTCCAAGTCCCACATATACATTTAGACCTAAACCTCCAGCTCCAATTAAAGCAGCTATTACAGCCATCGATAAAGCAAGCATTAAAGTTTGATTAACACCTGCCATAATTGACTTTAAGGCTAATGGTAATTCAATTTTGTACAACACAACAATCTTGCCACACCCTAATGCCTTTCCTGCATCTTTTACACCTTTCGTTACTTGTCTTAACCCCAAATTAGTAAGACGAATAACAGGAGCTAAAGCAAAAATAATTATTGCAATAACACCAGGCGTTAAACCTACTCCAAACAACATTACCACTGGTATTAAATAGACAAAACTTGGAATTGTTTGCATAATATCTAAAATTGGCCTCATAATCATTTCAAAAATATCACTTCGTGACGCCGCAATACCAAGCGGTATACCGATTACGCAACAGAATAAAACTGCAGTTACAATCATCGCCATTGTAGTCATTGTCTCTTCCCATACGTCTACAAGATCAATAAAAATTAGACTAAGAAATGTAAAAATAGCAAATTTTATTCCATTAGTTTTATAAGCGGCAAAGGCGAACATCAAAACTATTAAAGGTAATGGTATGAAATTAAAAAGGCTATCTAATGATGAAAGTGTATTTTCAATTGGTATTGAAATTTTTTTAAAGACTGGTCTTTGCGCAAAAAACCAGTCTTTAGCATATTTTTCAATCCATTCAGCGAGTGGAAAATAAGCATATTTTGATGGATTTAAAAATTCCAATTTGTTATTTTTGTGCTTTTTTTATCCAACCGTCAAAAGTACTTTGATTTGCTTTTATCCATTCTTCTGCATGTCTTCTCACATCTCTTTGACTTTTCTCGCCTTTAAACATTTTAAGGTTTTGAGCCGAAATATCAGCAAGAGGAATAGAAGCTACTTCAAGAAATTTTTTTACTTGAGGGTTTTTTTTCAAAAAATCCTTGTTTGCAGTTGCTCTAATATCATCAAGTTTAAAACCGTGATTGATTTTAGATTTTGTGGCGTGTTTTGATTTAACTACTTTTGTTTTGCTTGATGGAACTTCAATCCAGACAACATCGGTACCTAGTTTTAACTCACCAAAAATCCAGTTTGGTGCCCATGTGTAGTATAATATTGATCCTCCATTTTTATATCTAGATATCGCGTCCGCTAAAGAGGCTGAGTATTCAGCTTTGATAGGATTGATAAAATCACCTAAGCCCAATTCATCAAAGTGACCTGTAATAACTTTTTCACATCCCCAACCAGGAGGACAAGCTACCATATCTGCTTTTCCATCACCATTTGAGTCAAAAGCTTTTGCATTTTTTTTAATGTCTAGAACAGATTTAATTTTAAATTTATCTGCACTTTTTTTATCTATTAAATATCCTTGCAGACCACCTTGTCTAGCGACGTAGCCAACTGGAATTACCTTTCCTTTAGTTGCATCGATGTAGGTAGCTTGAGTCTTTACCCAGCCATTGACCCATAAATCAATATCGCCCGCGGCAGCGGCAACGTAAAAAACCCCAGGTTTTACATCTTTGAGCTTTGGAATTTTATATCCAAGCTTTTCCAAACCAATTTTGTATATTTCAGCATGAAAATATCCTGTATCCCAATTTGCTCTAGCCATATTGATAGTTTTTGCACTTACGTTTGAAATGAAAAATACAACTGGCAATATATATAATACTAATCTTAGTAGTTTCATTTTATAATCTCCCTATTAGTTGATTTTATAACTAACAAAGATATAGTTTTTATGTAAGCTTATACAACTATAAAGTTTCATTTAGCATATATTGTGGTTTAAAGGAAAATATTGGAACATTTGTATATTTTATTAAGAATTTAGATGTGGCGCGCCTGCAAGGAGTCGAACCCTGAACCTCCAGAGCCGAAATCTGGCGCTCTATCCAGTTGAGCTACAGGCGCTAATGACAACACATTATCAATATTTATAAATTATTCACCAATATTTATTAATGTACCGTTTCTTTTCGCACTAACAAATGATCTATAAAAAATCGCAATTGCAAAACTTAAATAGATTAAATTTAGAATTATTGCATAGTAGATATTTTTTAAATTAACAGAGTTATTAATTAGTATGTTTCGAGTTTCCTCAAAAATGTGAGCTAAAGGTAAGCCAAGTGCAACAGGTTGTACCCATTGTGGCAAGATATCTACTGGATAATAAATGCACCCAAGTGGAGCTATGAAGAATAGGCTAGCCCAAGCTATATTTTCAAATGAAGGGCCGAACCTAACCAAACCAGCTGTAACCAAAAGACCAAGTGTTATACCAAAAATATATAAACTTAATAATAATAATATTATTGGTATTCCAAGGTCAAATATTGAAACACCAAAAAGAGGAATCGCAATTAATGCAGCTGGTACAAGACCGATCATAGTTCTTATTAATGCAGATGATGTAAGTGCAAAAATTATTTCAGAAATTTTTAGCGGAGACACAAATAAGTTTATAATATTTCTACTCCATATCTCCTCCAAAAATAGCATGTTATAACTGATACTGGATCTAAATAGAAAGTCGTAAAGTATTGCGGCACTAAGTATTACACCAGCTACATTATTAAAATAATCACTGTACATAGTAAAAAATTTGGAGACAAAACCCCATAATATTATTTGAACCGTTGGCCAGTAGATTAAGTCAAAAATTCTCGGAAAGGATGACCTAATAAGATAAAAATGTCTTAAAATTAAAGAAGAGGATCTGTTAATATTCATTCTTTGCCCTAACTAACTTTAAGAAAACCTGCTCTAAATTTTCTCGACCATGTTTGTTAATTAAATCTTTCGCTTTTCCTTGATCAATTATTTGACCTTTTTTCATCATTAAAACATAATCGCTTAATCTTGTGACTTCACTCATATTGTGTGATGCTAATAATATACTAATCTGATTTTCTTTTTTATATTTTTCTAAATAACTTCTTATATAATCTCCTGTGTCTGGATCCAAACTTGCTGTCGGCTCGTCAAGTAGTAAAATTTTTGGATCGTTAATTAATGATTTTGCTAGAGAAACTCTATTCTTCTGTCCAGATGATAGTTCCCCAGTTTTTTTATTTTGAAAAGATTTAAGATTTAAGGCTTCGATTAGATTACTAATTTTTTCTTCAAGATTTTTGATTAAATACATTTTACCATAAACTCTTAAATTTTCAATAACTGAAAGTTTTTTTGGAAGTTCTACATAAGGTGAGGCAAAATTCATCGTGTCTAAAAATTGATGGTTTTTATAATTAAGTTCTTTATTATTTATAAAAATTTGACCAGAAGATGGTGTAATTAACCCCAGTAACATTCCAATGGTTGTAGTTTTCCCACAACCATTAGGTCCTAGTAAAGCAAGGGTTTCGTTTTGATTAATCTTAAAATTAATTTTTTTTACCGCTTCAACGTCTTTAAATTTTTTATGTAAATCTTTAACTTCTAATTTTATCATGCAGAGGCTCTCTTTAATCTATCGTTGATGGCAATTCCAATACTTTTATTTGGAATATTTGCGACTGAGATATTTTTGTAACCTTTTTTTTTAATAATTCTTAGCATTAAATACAAATTCCTGGCAGCCTCATTCAATGACCCTTTTTTTGATAAATAAAAAAAGTCTTTACTTTGTATTTTAGTTTTTCCGAAAGCTAAAAAAGCTCCGTTTTTCTGATTTTTTTTTCTATTTAAATAAATTGGTATACCAGGAGAATAATGTTTTTTAAATTGCCCTGGAGAAAGAATTTCTTTTGATTTATTCACAGAAACAGTATTAATAATTTTTTTTATTTGTATTTTAGATATTTTTCCTGGTCGTAAAATCTTTGGTTTTCCAATTAAATTAATTACAGTAGATTCTAAACCAATATCAGAACGAGTTCCCTCCAAAATAAATTTGATATTATTTTTAAACTCCTCATAAACGTCAAATGGTGAGGTTGGTGATACTTGGTTGCTCAGATTGGCACTTGGTGCTGCTAATGGTAAACCTGTCATTTTTATTACTTTTTTAAAATAATTATTTGCCGGCACTCTACAAGCTATCGTACCACTTTTACTTGTAAGTATCTTAGAAATTTTTGAGTATTTTCTTAATTTTAATACGTAAGTTATTGGTCCTGGAGAAAACTTACTATAAATTTTTCTTAGGTAAATATTATTTTCAGTTTCTTTTTCTATAGATTTTAAACTATCAAAGTGGACAATAAGAGGATTATTTTTTGGCCTTTTTTTTAATTTGTAAATTTTTCTAATTGCCTTTGATGAGTAAGCATTTCCAGCTAATCCATAAACTGTCTCTGTCGGTAAGGCGCATATTCCATGATTTCTTAATATCTTACAGCATTTTGCTAAGTTTTTTTTATTAGGTTTGTAGATATTTGAATAGTTTTTCATTATGAATTCTTTATTATGTATCAAACCTAAAATCTATAAATGAATAAGCTAAATAAATATCCTGATATTGAGAAGATGTCTTTCGAAATGGCCATGGAAGAGTTAGAAAAGATAATATCAGATCTTGAAAAGGGATCAATTGAACTCGAAGAGTCAATTAATAAATACCAAAGGGGTATTTTACTTAAAAAACATTGTGATCAGAAGTTAAAAGAAGCAAATATGAAAATAGATCAAATAGAAATTGATAAAGATGGAAATGTAAAAGAAAAACCTTTTATACGAAAAAAAAAATAATTTTAATGTCAAATTTCCAGGAAGATTTAAAAAAATTTACAAATAAAGTTAATGTTTACCTCAAGAAGTATTTTCAAAATCAATCTATCAATAACAAATTATTTGAAGCAATGGAGTATGGGTTGTTTTCAGGTGGTAAAATGATTAGGTCATATTTAATTTATTCATCTAGTAAAATATTTAATATTAATGAAAAAGAATATCTCCCAATTGCTGCAGCAGTCGAGTGCGTTCATAGTTATTCATTAATTCATGACGATCTTCCATCGATGGATAATGATGATTATAGAAGAGGAAAAAAAAGTACTCATAAAGAATATGGAGAATTTACTGCAATTTTAGCAGGCAGTTCTCTACTTACCTTGGCATTTGAAATTATTTCAGATCCTGATTTTCAGATTACTAATGACAAAAAAATAAATCTCATTCATGCACTCTCATCGTGTGCAGGGCATTTAGGTATAGCGGGTGGTCAATTTTATGATTTGAGTCCAAATAAGGAAAAAGCCAATCAGGATAGTATAATTGACATGCAAAGTAAAAAAACCGGGGCCCTAATGGGCTTTTGTATTGAAGTTGGACCAATTTTAGCAAATAAAAAAAATTTAACAAAACGGTTTAAAGACCTAGGTATTAAATTAGGTTTGTTATTTCAAATAGCTGACGATTTTTTAGATATATATGGAGACGCAAATTTAATTGGAAAGCCAGTAAGGCAAGATAAAAATAAAGGAAAAAATACTTTAATTTTTCATTTAGGTGAAGAAAAAACTAAGAAATTAATTTTAAAAATAAAATTAGAAATAGAAAACGACTTAAAAAATTTTTCCAATGCTAATGAACTTTTAAACTGTCTAGATTATATTATTGAAAGAAAAAATTAGTTTTACCTTAATTCTTTAGGAAGTTTAAATTCTACATTTTCTTTAACAATTTCAACTTCTTTAATTTTTATATCTCTTATTTTTGCTATGTTTTTAATCAAGTCATCTACTAGGATATCAGGTGCTGAAGCACCTGATGTTACCCCAATACATTTTGCATTTTGAATTGTTTCTTTTGGTAATTCAAACTCTTGATGAACTAAGAAACTTTGTTTACTTCCATTTTTTTTTGCTACTTCGACTAATCTTTTGGAATTAGAAGATTGTCTACTACCTACTATAAAAAAAATATCACATTTTGCGGCAATATTTTTTACTGCAGTTTGTCTATTGGTTGTAGCATAACAAATATCACTTTTAATTGGTGCTTTGATTTTTGGAAATTTAGTCTTTAAAGCATCTATAATATTTTTTGTATCATCAACTGACAATGTTGTTTGGGTAATATAAGCAATCTTCTTTTTTTTTAATTTAATTCTATCAATATCTTTAATCTCTTCTATCAATGTAACATCTTCATTAGGTATTTGGCCCATTGTTCCTATGACCTCAGGATGATTTCTGTGTCCAATTAAAATTATTTGATAGTCTTGTTTGTTTAGCAATTCAGCTTCACGATGAACTTTAGACACTAAAGGACATGTAGCGTCTATAAACTGTAAATTAGTTAAATTTGCTTCTTGATAAACTTTCTTTGGAACTCCGTGAGCTGAAAAAATAACTGGTCTTGTTTTATCACTAATTTCATTCAGCTCATCAACAAAGATCACACCTTTTTTCTCTAAAGTTTGAACTACATGTTTGTTATGAACGATTTCGTGTCGTACATATACTGGTTTTCCATATTTTTTTAAACTTTTTTCAACTATGTCGACAGCTCTATCAACACCCGCACAAAATCCCCTTGGGGCACATAACAATATATTTAAAAAATTATTCATTTTTTTTACCTAAAACTTCTAATATTATATGTGGAAGTGTTAAAGAAGCCAAACCTATAAAAATTATTTGTATTATATTTTTATTAAGATTATCACCTAGAAAATAAATAGTTAATATAGAAGTTACTGCAGTTAATAGCGTTAAGGGTATAGCTTTGATAAAAAAAAGCTTCAATCCATTTTTATGATTAGAAGGATCTAACTTTCTTGATAGGCTAATTATATGTTTTGATGAATGTAGAAAACAAAAATACAAAGTAAAAGAAAAAATTAAAGGCAAGTGCATGAACGACAAAGTTACCACTAATATTTCAAACAAAACTGAGGTTAACCTGTCAATATGACTCTTAAATAAATAAATAATTCCAAGTGTAGCTAAAATTAAATTAGTTGAAAATAAAATAGATTTAAATTTAGTTAAAAATTTATAATTTTCTTCAGGTACCATCAAATAATCAAAAAACAATGTAGTAGTTTCATAATTAAAATGAAAAGAAAGGGTGATAATTAAAAAACCTTTTAAGAAACTTATAAAATTAAATAAAATTCCTTTATTTTTCAAAAAAAAACTTAAATCTTCCTCACCGAAATGGTAACTAGCAACTAAGAGAAATAGCAATAAGGTTAAATTTGGATACGAAACCCAACTTATAATAACAATCAATATCAGTGAAATATAACACGGGTAAAATAGCAAGTACCATTTATTCTTTAGCATAGGTAATAAGATTTTTTTTCCTCTCATATTATCAAGCGCTCCATGTGAGATACCAATTGATAAAATTAGAAATAGACAAAATAATAACAAGTAAAGATTATTATCTATGAAATCATCATTAAAAAAAAGATGAAACATAAGAGCTAGGAAACTAAAGTTTGCTAAGAAAAAATAATGTATTCTTATTGTATTCATTAATTAAACATCTGTTTTAGAAAAATTAATTTTGGAATTTTACTCATTACCTTAAGATCATCATAAAAACTACTATTACTTGATAAAAAACGTATCACACTATCTTGATTATTTTCATCAAAAATTTTGAAGAAAACGCTTGGCATTATCTTCGTATTATTTTGAAGAACCTTAATAAAAAGAGTGTCTAGAAATTCATATTTTTGAGATATAGGGCTATTAATTTTAAAATTTTTAATTGACCTTGCAATAAATTCTGAATGTTTTTGAATATATGGAAAAGTATATCCAGTACTCATTCGATTTATATTTCCGCGTAAACCGATATTAATATACCCTTTTTTATTCTCATTTTTTTTTCTAAACATTGGAATTGCTCCAATCTCCTCTCTAATTATATGATATCTTTTTAATTTTAATTTTTTTTCTATATAATTTTTTATTTCATCAACATATTTTTTTTTTTCTAAATTATTTAACTTAGACAGCCATGTTGTTTCAATTAAAGCTTTTCGTTTAGAAAAAGGTAATATATAAAAAAAATGTACACCATGTTTTTGATCACAATCAAAATCCATTAAAGAAACTTCTTCACTATCAAAAAAGTCTTTATCAGTTTGAATCTCAATACCAAAAAAATGTTGATATAATTTTTTAAAATTTAATTTTGGAACGCGACTGTCAAATATAAATTTAGATTTAATGACTTCATTTTTAGAAAAAATCTCAAAGTAATTTGATGTTTGTTGTATTTTTTTAATTTTTGTATTTAACTTTAGTTCAAAATTATCAGTGAGACTTTGTTGAATTTTTTTATAAAATTTTAAACTATTAATAGTTTGATAAGGATATTTTAAACTCTCAAAAATTTTTTTTTTATTATTAAATTTAATATTAAATCTTGACCACTGTTTATCTAAACAATCCTCAAAATCATGTTTATTAGTTTTCCAAAATGACCAAGTTCTATCTTTTGTAAAAAATTGTTTATTATCTAAAATTATAATTTTCTGATTAGAATTTTTTTTTTTTGTTAATTGATATGCTAACGACAATCCAGCACAACCAGCTCCTATAATTGCAATATCATAGATCATAAAATAGTAAAATAAGGTTTGTGTAGTTGGTTTGTTTTATGAATTGGTTCCGTTAACTTGCATTTCCTTTTTTGTATTAAATAGTTTTTCATGAGTATGTAGATTTTTTCAAAGACATTTACATAAACTCTTTTCTTGAGAAATAAGAATTTATTTTTAATAATTTTTTTCCCAATTTTATTATAAATTTGTGCAGCTATTAGGATACTGAATTTATTTTTTTTATTAGGTATATAAAAAATACCCTCTAAACCACTTTTATAATAATTTTCAGCAATTTCTAATATTTCTTTAATTTTTGTGAAAATCATCTCATTATTTCTATTTGTAGAAATATCCTGTGGAGAAAAACTTTGCGGGAGCATATCTTTAGGAATATAAATTCTCTTGTTAAGCGAGTCTTCTTTAACATCTCTAGATATGTTTGTTAGCTGCATACCAATTCCTAAGTCAACAGCAAATTTCCACGCATTTTTATTATTGGCACCTAGAATTTTAGCCATCATTCCGCCTACCGTGCCAGCAACCTGATAGCTATAATAGATAAGTTGCCTCAAACTCTTAGGTTGTTTGAAATCGATATCTGAGGATATTCCATCAATTAAATCATCTACAAATTTTTGATTTAAACAATATTTTTTTTGTATTTTTTTGAAAGCTAAATTTACAGGATCTATTGAAACTTGATTTCTATAATCTGCAACTAAATATTTTAACTGCTTTTTGGGTGAATTTTTATGATTTTTATCCACTGCATCATCAAGCTGTCTACAAAATGTGTACAAAATAGCAGCATCATCAAGTGTATGTTTTTTTAATAACAATCCAGCAAAATAAAAGGTTTTTGCATGATTTTTTAAAGTTTTTTTAGATATATCATTCATAACTAAATTTCAAAATGATCTAAAACTTTAGCAGATGAAAGTACCCCCGGAATACCAGCGCCAGGGTGAGCACCTGCTCCAACAAAATATAAATTATTTAATAATTCCGATTTATTATGAAATCTAAAATATGCTGATTGCGTAAAGATTGGCTCTATCGAAAAACCTGATCCATGCTTTGTATTCAATTTTTCTTCAAAATAATCAGGTGAAATAAAAATTTCTGCTTCAATATATTTTGAAAGTTTCGGCATAGAAGTTTCTTCTAATTTTTTTATAACTTTTTTTTTAAAATCATATCCTTGAGACTTCCAATTTATTTTAGATTGATTATTTGGCACAGGTACTAAAACATAAAAGCAATCTTTTCCAGCTGGAGCCATATCCGGATCAGTTGCTGAAGGTCTGTGTAAATAATAACTGAAATCATCATCTAACTCTTTTGTATAAAATATTTTATTAAGTAATTTTCTGTGAGATTTTCCTAAATAAATTGTATGATGTTCAATGTTTTCATATTTTTTTTTTGTTCCAAAATAAAAAACATATAGACCCATAGAATATTTCAAACGATTACATTTTAACTTAAAAAGTTTATTTTGTATTTTAGGATATATTAATTCATCGTAAACTTTAGGTGGATCGGCATTACAAACTAAAGAATCTACTTTAATTTCGATATTATTTTCTAAAATAATACTTTTTACGTTTTTATTTTTATGATTAATTTTTAAAACTTCTTGTCCTTTGATAATTTTAATTCCAACTTCTTGCATAAGCTTTTCTAGAGCATTAATTATATTACCTGTGCCACCCATTGAGTAATGCACCCCCCATTTTCTTTCAAGAAAAAGAATAAGTGCATAAATTGAAGTTGTACTATATGGATTTCCTCCTACAAGAAGTGGATGAATAGTAAACGCTTTTCTTAATTTATCATTTCTAATATATCTTGAAACAAAATCATAAACAGAATTATAACTTTTTAATTTAATTAATGCAGGAATTTGCTTTATCATATACCATGCTTGATGAAATGGTTTATCTGCTAGTTTGAGAAAACCTATATTAAAAATTTTTTTTGACTCTACTAGTAGCTTTTCAAATCCATCTTTATCTTTTTTATTAATTTTTTTTATATCTCTGAGTAACTCTTCTAAGTTTTCACCGTAATTCAATTTTGACAAATCATCAAAAATGAATTGATACCAAATTTTAAGTGGGATAATTTTTATGTAATCATCGTAATTTTTTTTAAACAGCTCAAAAAGTTCATAAATTAAATGTGGAGCAGTAATAACTGTTGGTCCAGCGTCAAAAATATATCCATCTTTTTTAAAAACTCTGGCACGCCCACCTAGATCATTTTGTTTTTCAATTAAAGTAACCTCATAACCTCTGGACTTGAGCCGCAGCGCTGCAGCTATCCCTCCAAATCCAGAGCCTATAACAACTACATTTTTAATATTTTTCATCCTGTTATATGTAAAAACTATCTTAAAAGTTGTGTTTTTTCAGGAAAAAAAACACATTTATCATGAAATTTTTGAATTTTTGGGGTTCTTTAATAATCAAATTTAAGTATAAAGTGACGCAGAAAGCGGATCCAGATGGTTTCGCTTTTTTTGTTTAAACAAAAAGGAGAAAAATATGAAAGAAGTGTTACTTCAGCCAAATGATATTGTTGGAATTTCATTCTGGGTAATATCAATGGCTATGTTAGCTGCTACAGTTTTCTTTTTCGTAGAAAGAAACTCTGTAAAAGCTTCTTGGAGAACTTCAGTAACTTTAATGGGACTAGTTTGTGGTATTGCATTCGTTCACTACATGTACATGAGAGGTGTTTGGATTAATACTGGATCAAGCCCAACAGTCTTTAGATACATTGACTGGTTACTAACAGTTCCTCTACAAATGTTAGAGTTTTACTTCATACTAATGGCGGTTAGAAAAGTTCCATCAGGAATTTTTTGGAGACTTCTAGTTGGTACTTTGGTGATGCTTATTGGAGGATACGCTGGAGAAGCAGGATTAATAAATGTTAATGCTGGTTTCTTCATTGGTATGGCTGGATGGATCTACATCTTGTATGAAATTTTTGCTGGTGAGGCGGGAACTATTGCAAGTAAGATAAAAGGTCCTGCAGCTGGTGCATTTAATTTCTGTAAATGGGTTGTTACAATAGGATGGTCAATCTATCCATTGGGTTACCTATTTGGATTAATGATGGGTCAAGCAGATCCTATTACTTTAAACGTAGTTTACAACTTAGCTGATTTACTAAATAAAATCGGTTTTGGTTTAGTAATTTACGCTGCAGCAAAGCAAATGACACCTGCAAGTCAAAAGTAATAATTGCTTTTAAGATGATTTAAAAAGGGGGGGAGTGACCCCCCTTTTTTTTTTGTACAATTTATTTATTACTTATATAGTATTTATAAAATGAAAACTCCATTACTTGATAAAGTTAACTTTCCTCATGATTTGAGAAAATTACAAAAAAAAGATTTACCTCAGCTTGCAGATGAACTTAGGGAAGAAATGATTTCAGCCGTTTCAGTCACTGGAGGACATCTTGGCGCTGGTTTGGGGGTAATAGAGTTGACTTTATCGATACATTATATTTTCGACACACCTAAAGACCGATTAATTTGGGATGTAGGACACCAGGCTTATCCTCATAAAATAATTACTGGAAGGCGAAATAAAATTAGAACTTTACGTCAGGGCGGAGGATTATCAGGTTTTACTAAAAGATCTGAAAGTGAGTACGATCCTTTTGGAACAGCACATAGCTCGACCTCAATTTCATCTGGCTTAGGTATGTCAGTTGCCAGAGACTTAGATGGAAAAACAAATAATATTATTTCAGTAATTGGCGATGGAGCAATGAGTGCAGGAATGGCTTATGAAGCTATGAATAATGCAGGGTCTATGGACTCTAGATTAATAGTAATTTTAAATGACAACGATATGTCCATAGCACCACCTGTTGGTGCAATGAGCTCGTATCTTGCTAAATTGTTATCAGGCAGTAAATATATTGGTTTCAGAAACTTTTTTAAGAAACTAGCAAACCGTTTACCAAAATCCTGGAAAAAAAGCATCGGTCAAGCAGAAGAATACTTAAGAGGTCTGGCAGTCGGGGGAACTTTATTTGAGGAAATGGGTTTTTTTTACGTGGGGACTATTGACGGACACAAATTTGATCATCTATTACCTGTTTTGGAAAATGTAAAAAATTCTAAACATGAAGGACCTTTTTTAATTCATGCAATCACACAAAAAGGCAAAGGTTACAAGCCTGCCGAGGATTCAAAAGATAGATACCATGGTGTTACAAAGTTTAATGTTAAAACAGGTGAACAGTCTAAATCAAAATCAAACATACCCTCATATACATCTGTATTTGGTGAAACACTAACTAGACACGCAGAACAAGACAGTAAAATTATTGCAGTTACTGCTGCCATGCCATCTGGGACAGGTGTCACAATATTTCAAAATAAATTTCCAAAAAGATCATTTGACGTTGGTATTGCTGAGCAACATGCAGTTACATTTGCTGCAGGATTAGCAACAGAAGGTTATAAACCCTTTGCTGCTATATATTCAACTTTTTTACAACGGGCTTATGATCAAATTGTTCACGATGTTGCGATTCAAAAATTACCTGTCAGATTTGCAATTGATCGTGCTGGTTTAGTTGGCGCGGATGGACCAACACACGCAGGTTCATTTGATATAGCTTGTTTGTCAACACTACCCAACTTTGTCGTTATGGCAGCAAGTGATGAGGCTGAGCTAGTTAGAATGATTAATACATCTGTAAATATTAACGATACTCCATGTGCGTTTCGATATCCTAGGGGAAATGGAATAGGTTTAGAGTTACCAAGTATTAATGAGACAATTGAAATAGGAAAAGGTAGATTAATTCAAGAAGGTACAAAATTGTGCATTTTAAATTTTGGTGCAAGATTAGAAGAATGCAAGTCAGCAGCTAAACAATTAGATGCTAAGGGAATTTCAACAACTATTGTTGATGCGAGGTTCTCAAAACCACTAGATCAAAATTTAATCTTAAGGTGTGCAAGAGAACATGAAATGATACTTACAATTGAAGAAGGATCTATAGGAGGTTTTGGATCGCATGTTTCTCACTTATTAGCCGAAAAAAACTTTTTTGATAAAGGGTTAAAGTTTAGATCCATGACTTTACCTGATAGATTTATAGATCAAGATAGTCCTGAAAAGATGTATGATCACGCAGGATTAAATGCAAAGCATATAGTTAATAAAATTGAACAAGTATTTTTCAATAGAGACGATATAAAAATTATTAAATAATATAATAAAAAATTTAATTCGTAGGTTTTTTCTCTTTACAAAAAAAAATTCTCTAAGTAAAACCCAGAATGGGGGTTTATATTTAGTTCACATGAAATTATCAAAAAAATCTTTTGGGTTACCTGTCGACTCAGATACAGATATAGAAAATAACACACAATACGCAAATGCTTCGTACAGTTGGCAGACTTTTTTAATAGATTTTTATAGGAGAGTAAAACAATTTTATAAATTTGATTTTGATAGTTTTATGATTTTGATTGTTACTGTCAGTCACATAACTCACGAAAATTATAAAGATGATGTAAGTAATGATAAGACCTATAGAGATTTTGTAAAAAGCTTCAAGGATGTTAAGCCTGGCTCACTTTCAAAAAGAAAACTTGGTATTAATGCTATTTCTAATATTCTTGAAATGCCAGAAGAAACTACAAGACGAAAAATTGAAAAATTAATTAAAAATGGTCTTTTGGCAAAATCAAAAACAGATGGAATAATTTTATCAGATAGTTTTATCGAAAAGGATTTCCCATTTGCGGATCAAACAGTTAAAAGTCTTGGAAAATTAATACGTACTTTTGATAAAGCTGGTTTGTTGCATGCTGCCAAAAACTTTAAAATGTAAAAGATGACTATAAATATTTCATTTTACTTTCGCGATATCAGTTTTTTTTACGAAATTTTAAATATAGTTTGATTTTTGATCATATTTACTTTTATTTCAATAATTGTATTTATGATTCAAATTAAAGTTAAAATATCAATATTAATATAAATTATTTTAAAATGTTAATAACTTAAACAGAGAATATATGAAAAAGAATTCAAGAAGTTACATATATGGATAATGAATAATAAAAATTTACAATTTGACACCATAATTGTTGGTGCTGGAAGTGCTGGATGTTTACTAGCCAATCGATTATCAGCTGATCCAAACCATCGAGTACTTTTAGTAGAAGCTGGAGGTAAAGATGATTGGATTTGGATTAAAATACCTGTTGGTTATTTATTCACTATTGCAAATCCAAGAACAGATTGGTGTTTTAAAACTGAATCAGACCCCGGTTTAAACGGAAGATCAATTCATTACGCTAGAGGTAGAGTTTTAGGGGGATGCTCTTCAATTAACGCAATGATTTACATGAGGGGTCAAAAGAGTGATTATGATTCTTGGTGCAAACTGACAGAAGACGTATCTTGGAAATGGGAGAATATTCTTCAAACTTATAAATCTTTAGAAAATTATTTTGATGGAGAAAATCCATGGCATGGTAGCAATGGAGAAATGCGTGTTGAAGCTCCAAGAGTGAGTTGGCCAATTTTAGATGCATGGAGAAATGCAGCTAGTGAAAATGGAATCCCAAAAATTGAGGAATTCAATAGAGGCGATAATGAGGGATGTGCATATTTTCATGTCAATCAAAAAAAAGGTACACGGTGGTCTATGTCAGATGCTTTTTTAAAACCAATTCAAAATAGAAAAAATTTGACTGTGATGACCAATACTCAAGTATTAAAAATTTTAACCCAAGAAAAAACAGAAAATTCAAAAAAATTAAAAAAATATAATGAGCGGGCTTGGGCAAATTCTAAAATTGAAACTTACGGGCTAGATATAATAAAAAATAATCAAAAGTTAAAAGTTTTAGCTAATGACCAAGTGATATTATCTTCAGGATCTGTTGGTTCCCCACACTTGTTACAGGTATCCGGAATAGGTTCAAGGAAATTATTAGAAAAAATTAATGTTAGACAAGTTCATGAGTTACCTGGGGTTGGTGAAAACTTACAAGATCATCTTCAAATAAGAACTGTTTATAAAGTTTCAAACTGCAAAACAGTTAACACATTATATAAAAATATTTTTTTTAGAATGATGATGGGATTAGAGTATCTACTATTTAAATCTGGCCCATTGACAATGCCACCATCAACATTAGGTGCTTTCACAAAAAGTGATGATTATCAAAAAAGTGCAAATTTAGAGTGGCATGTTCAACCACTATCTCTACCTAAATTTGGAGATCCACTACATCCTTATAATGCGATTACACCAAGTGTTTGCAACCTACGACCATCGTCACGAGGATATATTCACGCAAAAAGTAATAATGCGTTAGACTACCCTAAAATAATGTGCAATTATTTATCAACACAAGACGATTTGGATGTTGCTGTTGAAGGCTTAAAAAAAACTAGAGCTATAATGAATAGTGAAGCCCTCAGACCATTTAAACCTATAGAAATTTTACCGGGAAAAAAAATCCAATCTAAATTAGAATTACAAAATGCTGTACGTAATTTAGGTACAACAATTTTTCATCCAATTGGAACATGCGCTATGGGTGCAGTAGATATACATGGAAATTCAAGTAATACAATGGCAGTATTAGACTCGGAATGTAGGTTAAGAGGTGTATCTAAATTAAGAGTGATTGATGCATCTGCCATGCCGTCAATAACATCTGGAAACACCAATGCTCCTGTAATGTTAATAGCGGAAACTATAGCAAAAAAAATTTTACGTAAAAATTAAATATTTAAAGATAGACGTTCGCCGATACCTTCTGATGCCTCTGGAGTAGTTACTCTAGCTTTAATTCTAAGCTTAGATTGAGAAGTAGAGGCTTCGCTTTGTATCCTTCTTATTTTTTTTAATATTATTTCTAGTTGTTTTTGTTTTTCATTTTCATCTATAATATCTAAGATTTGTTCTTTTTCACTCATTAGACACTGTTGTTTTTGATAAGCATCATCATAAACTTTATAAAATTCTTCCCATATAATTTTAGTTTCACTTTTATTATTGTGCTTAAGTATAGCTAAATTACTATGGCATCTATTACATTTTGTTCTTTTTTTAATGCTATAGTCTTGTAACGTTTTGTATTTATTTTCCAAAGAAAGCCTATTTAATCTTGTAAAATGTAGTTTATTACAGCACGGGCATTTGAAAAACTTCATGGATCAGCAATAAAGACATAAGACACTTTTTAATACAATAATGTCGACGCCCAATTTAGGGTTTATTTTGATCGGACTGGATTTATTTTAAAAATCGTATTTTACTTAATTTTCGCACTCAGGTTGAAAAATATGATTAAGGTTTTTAAAAAGAAATTTTAAAAGATGATTAATTTTGATCCCATGGGTTTATTTTTTTTTGTTGTTTAGATCTTTTATTTGAATTTCGATTAAAAAATAATATTGAGATCGCCCCGAAAATAAATCCTCCAATATGCGCACCATAAGCAACGCCTCCACCTGAACTACTGGACAAAGCTGAGCTAATAAATTGTAACAAAAACCAAATGCCCAATACAAATAATGCTGGAACTTTAATAATTTGAGAAAAAAAACCGAGAGGAATTAGTACTAACACTTTTGCTCTTGGATAATTTACAATGTAAGCTCCTAAAATACCACCAATTGCTCCACTTGCCCCAACCATTGGGATTGTAGATTCTGTATTCATATAAACTTGCGTTAGTGCAGCGGCAACACCCGACATGAGATAAAAAATTATAAATTTTATTTTACCAAGTTCATCTTCTATATTGTCAGCAAATATCCACATATACAACATATTTCCGATAAGATGCATAAATCCACCATGCATGAACATTGATGTGAACAAGGTTATAGTTGGTGGTACACGATATATTTCATTTGGTATTTGAAAATTGTGAATTAGTGATGCAGGTATCACTCCCCAAGAGTAGAATAATGCGCCAGTATTATAATTAGGGGATGTAATTTCTAGTAAAAAAATAATTACACATATAGTGATAATTACATAAGTAATTATTGGCTTCGAGCGAGTTGGATTATCATCTTTAAGTGGTATCACTTATTTTCCACACTGAGCTTTATGAATTAAATAATGATCAAGAAGAACACAGGATAACATTGCCTCTCCAATGGGAACTGCTCTTATTCCTACACAAGGATCGTGTCTTCCTTTAACTGATATTTTCGTATTATTTCCTTTTTTATTTACTGTATGTCTTGTATTTAAAATTGAAGAAGTTGGTTTTACGGCAAATGAACAAACGATTTCTTGACCAGAGGAAATACCCCCTAAAATTCCACCAGCTTTATTTGTTTTAAATTTAACTTGTTTACCTGTTGATCTCATTTCATCGGAGTTTGTTTCTCCAGTTAGAGTCGCAGCATCGATACCTGCACCGATATTAACAGCCTTAACCGCATTAATACTCATAAGTCCTGCAGCAATATCTGTATCTAATTTAGAATAAATTGGAGCACCAAGACCAACTGGTATACCACGTGCTCGAAGTTCAATCATAGCTCCACATGAACTTCCTGATTTTCTTATATCCATTAAATAGTGTTCATAAATAGAAACAACTTCTTTGTCAGCCGCAAAGAAAGAATTTTTATTGATTTGTCTATCATCCCAATTATCAGGGTTTGAAAAAATTGGACCCACTTGCGTAACTGCACCAACGATATTAAATTTTTTTCCAATTTTTACCTGCAATACTTTTCTTGCAATTGCTCCTGCAGCAACACGTGCAGCGGTTTCTCTTGCAGAGGATCTACCACCACCTCGATAGTCTCTAATTCCATATTTTTTAAAGTATGTAAAGTCTGCATGACCCGGTCTAAATTTATTTTTAATATCGCTGTAATCCTTTGATTTTTGATCTTCATTATAAATTATTAAAGAAATTGGAGTACCAGTTGTTTTACCCTCAAATACACCAGATAAAATATGAACCGTGTCACTTTCTTTTCTTTGAGTAACAAATTTTGATTGACCAGGTTTTCTTCGGTTTAATTCACCTTGAATATCACTTTCTTTTAAAGGAATATTTGGTGGACAGCCGTCAACTACGCAGCCAAGTGCTGGACCATGGGATTCCCCATATGTTGTAAATCTAAAAAATTTTCCAAAAGTATTGAATGACATTATAAGTATTATATAGGTTAATTTGGCTTAATTATGAATGAAAAATTAGGATTAGATTTAGCTTTTTTGGATAAAAAAAATCCATTCGATTTATTCAAAATCTGGATGAAAGAAGCAGAAAAAAAGGAACCAAATGATCCAAATGCATTTAATGTTGCAACAGTGGATAGCACTGGTCAGCCAGACAATAGAGTTGTTCTTCTAAAGGGTTTAACAGAAAAAACTTTTATTTTTTATACTAATTTGGAGGGCAAAAAGGGACGAGACCTAAGGCATAATCCTAAAGCATCCATGTGTTTTCATTGGAAATCATTACTAAGACAAGTTCGTATCCAAGGATCTGTCGAGCTCGTTGATAACAAAACAGCAGATGACTATTATAATTCTAGAGCTTATGAAAGCAGGATCGGTGCATGGGCGTCATCTCAATCTGAGATCATGAAACATCGTGATGAGTTCAAAGAAAAAATTAAAAAATTTAAAAAAAAATATCCTGATGAAAACAAGGTTCCAAGACCACCATATTGGTCAGGTTGGGCTTTAACTCCATATAAGATAGAATTTTGGAAAGATGTCAAAAACAGATTACATCAAAGATTATGTTATAGCCGTATTGGAGATTCTTGGTCTAAAGAGTTGCTATATCCATAAAAAATTACATCAAAATTGCTTACAAATATAACCAATAGGTTTGCGGGTGTTATAAAAACTTAACACTCATTAATTATAATTTTTTTACAATTAAATTAAATAAATGTATTAGATTAAAATAATTAAAATAGTTCAGAAATTTTTATAAATCTTATATATTGTATGCTGAACTTTGCTTAAATCTCTTTGATTTGCAGATAGCCAAGGATTTTTACAACCCCATTTTTTAATTATTGGGATTAAGGAATACTCCCATTTTAAATAAGCTTTCGAGTCAGATTTGCTACCAAGATGTCTTTTTGGAAAGAAATAGGTAGGATCGGTTTTTGTTGATTTGTAATTTCTTTTAATGTGTCGAGCATTTTTTTTTTGCCATATTGCTTGGTAACCCATTCGTCTTAACCATATAACGGTAAAAACAGCAGAGCTTGGAATGTTGGAAAAAATTAAAACTTTAGTATTTGTTGATGATATAAATTTATCAGTACTTTGTATTAGTGTCGTTGCATTAACTTGTTTCCAACCAGCTATTTTTTTAAAATTTTTAATTTCAGAATTTATCTGAAAATTATAGGAATTAGTTTGTTTATTCATAATTTGAGTAGATGGGATCTTAAATTTTTTGGCAATACTATTTGCTAATTTTAAATCGTCTTTGTAATTTATTTTTGTAGATTTTATTTTTGACTGGTTTTTAAACTTACGATCAAATCCATTTAATACCCAGTTTTGTGTTCCACCATTTAAAACGTATTTTTTATTCTTAAAATTAAAATCTCTTAATGTTTGGTATGCAATAATACTCCTTGTTCTACCGGCGCAATGAACTATGATAGATTTTCTTAAATTTTCTTTATTATTTAAAAAACATGGTAATTCACCACCTGAACATTGAACTGATTGAGGTAAAGAAAATTTTTCAAATTCTTTTTTTGGTCTAGCATCAATTTGTAAATAATTATGATTTTTTTTGTGAATTTTATAAAGCTCTTTAGCATATAAATTTTTAATTTTTGATGTAATTTCTATCCATTCACCAAATGCTTTTGAGAATGTATATTCTCCAGCCCAAAAAGGAAATTTGTATTTTTTCCAAATCTTATAATCACCTTTGATAATAAACGATCTATGATACTTCAATTTTTTAAGTATTTTTTGTATTTTATTTCTTTGATTAGTATTTTTTACACCAATAAGTATTAGCGTTGTATTCAAATCAGGGACTAATTCTTTAATTAAATATTTAAATTTAGACAAAGGACAATTGACCGAACCAAAAGCAAAACCATGAACATATTGTTTCCTTTCTCTAATATCTAAAAAAGAGAGATTTTTTGTGTTATTTTTAAAAAGATTTAGAACATGTTTAATCTCTAAAGATTGCATCAAACAATTTCAATCCAGTAACCATCAGGATCTTTGATAAATGCAATATTGCTCATTTTACCATCAGCTGGTCTTTTTTGAAAAGTAACACCTAGTTTTTCAAATCTTTCGCAAGCTTTAACAACATCGGGAACTTTAAAAGCAATATGACCAAAGCCACGTGGCTCTTTATTTCCATCATGATAATTAAAATTTTTATCATCTTCAGTTCCATAATTATGAGTTAACTCTAAAATTGATTTTTGCCTTAAAATCCATGCACGTTTTTCATCATCAGTTTCAGGAATATCTTTTACCTCTTCAGCATCAAAACTTCCTAAAAAATATAATGAAAATTGAGCTGCGGGAAAATCAATTTTGCGTAATAATTTCATTCCCATTACCCTTGTATAAAAATCTACAGACTTTGTCGGATTTTTAACTCTAATCATAGTGTGATTTAGTCTGTAATTTTGTGTTTCTTTATCTGGTGTTTTGCAATTACCATCTATTTCACTGAACATTTTTACTCCTATTATTTATCGTTTGCTTTTTTTAATCTTAAAAAAATCTTGTTTAGATTTAGCTCCATTTTTTTAAAAAACTTGTCTTTTTGTAATCTTTTTAATAATTCTTCATTAATACCACCTCTGGTTTGTAGGGATTTAATAGATTTGTTTAAATCAAAATTATGATGATTAAATTCAAATAACATTCCAGTTAAAAAAATATTTAAATATTTGTTCGCATCCTCATTCTTAATTTTGTTTTTTAAAAGGTATTTTTTTAATAAATTTATTATTGAAGCATAGGTTGCCATGAACGATGACATTACCCATAAATGGTTATTTTGCTTTTCATTTTTTGCGACAACTACAGATCCAATTAATTCAAATAAACTTTTAATTAACTTATTATTTGGAAAAATTATTGTTGGGCTCAAACTATCTGATGCCATTGGTAGAGGAGCTGCTTTTATAATTACTTTTGCAGGATTGCATAGTGTTTTTAAATTTTTTATATTTAATGTAGATATAAAACTGACAATTATCTGACCTTTTTTAAATTTACAGATTTTTAATTCTTTAGTTGCAACTTTTGGTAATAAGCCAACAAAAATAATTGATGATTTATCAATGATATCTTGGTTTTCTGAATAAACTTTAATTTTCTTTGATTTTTTTTTTAATTTAAGGGAATTTTTTTTGGATCTTTTGGAAATATTAATTTGCTCAATCTTCGCTTTTGACTTAAGTAAGCCCTCGATGACTGAAGTTGTAATTGTTCCTGTTCCTATAAAACCTAGTTTCATAAATGATGTTTTAAACTAAAGCATAATGTTATCAAATTATAAAATACCTGGTTTTTTGTTAGTATCGCTAGGTGGTCTATTCTTAAGTACAGGCGGCGCGCTATTTAAATTATTTGAAAATCAAGACGTATGGACTATATATTTTTGGCGTTCTTTTTTCTTTACCCCAGCAGTCTTGTTATTCCTTTTTTTTACATCAAAAAAACAAGTTATAAATAAATTTAAAAGCCTTGGATTGATCGGAATTGTTTGTGGGGCATTATATGCATCTGGAAGTGGTGCATATATGTTTGCTTTGAAATATACAACAGTTGCCAACGTTCTTTTTATTATTAGCACACAAACTTTTATGCTTGCAATTTGTGGTTATTTTATTCTTAAAGAAAAAATAAATATTTCTACAGCTATCGCTATTATTATGGCTTCTGTTGGAATTTATATAATGATTGGAACCAAAGTTTCAAACGGAACAATGCTTGGAAATTCTTTAGCGTTTATAACACCATTGTGCTTCACCAGTATTGTTATGATCATAAGAAAATATAAACAAATCGACATGGTCCCAGCCGTCGCATTGTCTGGTGTCATTTGCATGATTGTAGGAGCTTTATTAAGTAAAGATTTAACTTTGAATACGCATGACTTTTTTTTAGCTTTCCTTTTTGGTTCAATTCAATATGCACCAGGTTTTATTTGTTTAACTTTAGGTTCAAGAACCACAGAGTCCGCGAAAGTTGGAATTTTTGCATTTTCTGAGGCAATAGCCGGACCAATTTGGGCTTGGATATTTGTTAACGAGAACCCATCTGCAGGAGTATTTATTGGTGGAACTATTATTTTCTTAGCACTACTGTTAAAGTCTTTTAAAAAATAGAATGAATAAATTATCGATTATAGGAGCAGGTTTTTCAACAGCTGTACTTTGTCATTATTTACAAAATAAAGATGTTCACATCTTTGAAAAATCAAGAGGTCCAGGTGGTAGATCATCAACACGTAAAGTAGATGATATTGGAGTATTTGATCACGGACTTCAATATATTTCTCCTAAAACTGAAGAGTTTTCAAAATTCATTAGCAGTATCAAAGGTATAAAAAAATGGCACGGAGAATTTGTAGAATTAAATGGAAAAGAAAAAATATTACCCAAAAGTGAAAAACTAATTGGTGAAAATGGAAATAATGATTTTGCTAAAAATTTAATTGATATAAATAAATGTAAATTTAAATCAAAAATTGAAAAAATTGAATTTCATAAAGGTCATTGGAAATTAATTGATGATGGTAGAAGTGAATATAATACACAAAATTTAATATTAACATTGCCCCAAGAGCAAACGTACAGTTTAATAAAAAACCTTGATCTTAAATTTAAAATAGAAAAAAATATTATGAAGCCATGTTTTACGGTAATGTTAGCATTAAAAAAAACATCCATTTTTAAATACTCAGGCTATGTTATAAAAAATAATCCAATTATTTCGTGGTGTGCGCATGAAAGTTCTAAACAAAGATCTATTAATAACAATGAATTAACTCAATTTACTATTCAAACAACAGAAGAATATGGTTATGCAAATTTTAAAAAATATAAAGAAAATAAAAACGAAATTTTAAACGAAATTTTAGAAACATTTCTTCATATGTTTAATATCGATCATCCAGAGGTAGTTCATAAAAATGTTCACGGATGGTTATATGCTTATGCTGCGAGCAATGATTTGCCTGTTTTTTGGGACAACCAATTGCGCCTTGGTATTACTGGGGATTGGTTTACTGGCGGGAAAGCCGAAAATTCTTGGCAAAACGCAAAATTATTAGCCAATATTATTAATAATTAGATTACAAGTGTTGTTAATTTGCATATATCTTGCATAAATGACATATTTGATTCAACTAAAGGTATCTTGAAAAAAATTCAAAGCATAGTACAAAAACACTGTGCGGGAGAGTCTGTTTAATCAGCACCGAAGGAGCAAAGCCCAGGAAACTCTCAGGTAAATGGACCGCACGTAAAATAAACTCTGGAAAGCGGATTACAGTCCCACCGAAGGAGCCAAAATCTCTCAGGTAAACCGACAGAAGGGCATTAGACAGAGTTTATAATGAATCATAGTACAGAAAAAATTACAAATCTAAAAACTGAACTTTACAGCTTTCATACTGCTAATGGTGGCAAAATGGTACCGTTTGCAGGTTATGATATGCCAGTCCAATACTCTGAAGGAATCATAAAGGAGCATCAGCATGTAAGATCCGCTGCGGGAATTTTTGACGTTTCACATATGGGTCAATTTTCAATTTACGGAAATGAAAAAGATTATTTAGCTTTGGAACAAATTGTTCCAATAGATTTAAAATCGCTCAAAGTTAATCAATCAAAATATTCTGTTTTAATGAATGATAAAGGTGGAATAGATGATGATTTAATAATTACAAAATCCGAAGAAGGAATAAATATCGTATTAAATGCGGCTTGCAAACACCGTGATGTAACCAGAATTCATGAAGTAATAAACCCATCTAAAACTAAATTACACGACAATTTATCTTTAATCGCAATTCAAGGACCTAAAGCAGTTAATATACTTGAAGTTTTAGTTAAGGGCGTAAGAGATTTAAAATTTATGACTGGTGGGAAATTCAAATACAAAGATAATGATGTTTATGTAAATCGATCTGGTTATACTGGTGAGGACGGTTTTGAAGTTTCTTTAGAGAATTCAGTTGTTAAGGATTTTTGTAAAACTCTATTAGAGAATAAAGAGGTGAAACTTATTGGATTGGGTGCAAGAGATTCTCTAAGGTTAGAGGCCGGTTTATGTTTATATGGTCATGATCTCAATTCAGATATTTCGCCAATAGAAGCAAGTTTAAGTTGGGCATTATCGAAAATAAAAAAAGAAGAGGGAAATTTTTTAGGATCTAAAGTTGTTAAAGATCAAATTGCAAATGGTGTCAAAAAAAAGAGAGTTGGCATCAAACCAGATAGAATAATTGCTCGAGAGGGTTCAAAAATATTTAAGAATGATAAAGAAATTGGCGTTATTACAAGTGGCGGTTTTGGACCAAGTATTAATGGTCCAGTTGCAATGGGTTATGTTTTGAAAGAATTTGCTAATGAAGGAGAAACTCTGGACTTGGAAGTAAGAGGTAAAAAGCATCAAGGAAAAATTTTTAAGATGCCTTTTTACAAGAAAAGCTACGTTAAATAAGAAAGGAAAATGATGTCAGAAAAAAAGTATTCGGAAAAACATGAATGGGTTGAGCTAAATGGTGATGTTGCAACTGTTGGCATTACAAAGCATGCAACTGAACAATT
>CESN01022649.1_pt1 | contig 36664 bp, 34 predicted proteins | sample 531181 | NCBI WGS metagenome assembly CESN01 (sample SAMEA2621990, study PRJEB7988) | marine metagenome | isolation source: saline water (ENVO:00002010), including
AGTCATACAAAAGCTGCCTAAATCATCGGGGAGAAGAACCGCCTTGGCTAGGTGGATTGGTTCCAAAGATAATCCGATATCTGCCCGGGTAATGATGAACCGAATTTGGCAATACCATTTTGGAAGAGGGATTGTTCGGTCATCGAGTGATTTTGGATATCAGGGAGACTTACCCACCCACCCCAAACTTCTTGATTGGCTCGCTATTCAGTTCATGGAGTCAGGTTGGGATATTAAAGCGATGCATCGTTTAATCATGAATTCTGATGCTTACAAAAGATCCTCAAAGCCCAATGATCAAGCTCTCGCACAGGATCCATTAAACCACTCTTTTTGGCGCTATGAAATGAGAAGATTAACTTCTGAGGAAGTAAGGGACTCCGTCTTGAACGCATGCGGTACCATTAACCTAGAAATGGGAGGACAAAGTGTTACACCTCCGGTACCCGACATCATCCTTGCAGGTTCTTCGGTGAAAGGAAAAGGCTGGGGAGCTTGCACGCCCGAACAAGCCAACCGTAGAAGCGTCTATGTTAAGGTGATGCGTTCCATGCAAATGCCTTTGCTCATCAACCACGATATGGCAGATACTGACTCCACCTGCCCGGTCCGATTTAACACCACGGTTCCGACGCAGGCTTTGAATATGCTGAACGGTAAATTCATGAATGACTCTGCCAAATCCTTTGCCAACCGTCTTCGAACAGAAGCAGGTAAAGAACTGAACAAGCAGGTTGAACACGCTCTTAAACTTGTTTTTTCCCGCAATCCGCAGAAAAATGAAATTAACGCCGGTGTGGAGATGATGAAAAACATGAAGAGTAAATTTAGTCTTTCGGACGAGGAAGCACTGAATCGGTTCGCCCTATTAGCTTTAAACCTAAATGAATTTGTTTACCTTGATTAATTATGAACAGAAAACCAGAAAACACATTTTGTAACCGTACCCATCGAAGAGAATTCCTAAAGGATATAGGGGGAGGGTTCGCATCGCTCGGACTGACCGGGATGCTTGCACGGGACGGATTCTTTTCCAGCAAGGCAATGGCAAGTAGTGCCTCAAACTTCGTGAATCCCCTTGCCCCGAAAAACTCGGCTTTCCCAGGAAAAGCGAAGTCGGTAATTTTCCTGTTTATGTACGGTGGACCCAGTCAGGTGGATACCTTTGACTACAAACCCAACCTCTATCCATTGGATGGAAAAACAATCCAAGTTAAAACTTTTGGACGGGGTGGAAAAAGAAATGAAAGCCGTGTAGTTGGTCCAAAATGGAAATTCAAACCATATGGAGACTGTGGTAAATATGTATCCGATCTTTTTCCTCATGTCGGATCCTGCGTTGATGATATTGCTTTTTTACATTCCATGAAAGCCGAGTCTCCCATTCACGGCTCTGCCATGCTGATGATGAATGCAGGCAACCTTCTTTCCGGACACCCGTCTCTGGGTTCCTGGGTAAACTACGGATTGGGCAGTGTGAATGAAAACCTGCCAGGCTATGTGGTTATGCTCGACAAGACAGGTGGGCCGATTAGTGGTGCAAAGAACTGGTCCAGTGGATACATGCCGGCAAGCTACCAAGGAACCGTACTCCGCTCACAAGGTTCTCCCATCCTTGACCTTGAAAATTCACATGGCATCCCCCGTTCGCAACAGCGTACCATGCTTGACCACTTGCGCACCATGAATGAGGGCCATCTTTCCGAACGTTACGATAATACAAATTTAGCCGCACGAGTGGCATCATACGAACTTGCTTATAACATGCAGGCATCTGCTCCAGAAGCAGTCGATGTGGACAAAGAACCCGGCCATATTAAAGATCTTTACGGTATGGACGGTTCTAACACTGAGGAATTTGGCAGAAAATGCCTCCTTGCAAGGAGGCTAGTCGAGCGAGGGGTACGCTTTATTCAAATTTATTCAGGCGGTCACCATAATGACAATAATTGGGATGCCCACGGTGACTTGGTCAAAAACCACTCCTACCATGCCGGGAATACAGACAAACCCATTGCCGGTTTACTCAAGGACTTAAAGCAGCGCGGACTGCTTGACGAAACCCTCGTGGTTTGGGGCGGTGAATTTGGACGCCAACCCACGGCTGAATATAGAGAAGGAACCGGGCGAGATCATAACTCATGGGGTTTTACCATGTGGATGGCAGGAGGTGGTATCAAGGGAGGTGTCAGTGTTGGAGAAACTGATGAACTTGGCAGTCAGGCAGTAACCGACCGTTTTCATGTCCGTAGGTTGCATGCAACGATTTTAAATCAGTTAGGGCTCGACCCGAATAACCTTTCTTATTTCCATGGTGGTCTGGACAAAAGCTTAGTTGGAGTCGAAGGGGCAGATCCGATTCATCAGATTATCGCTTAGCTATTGAAACCATATCTTCTTCCTCACCGGTTCGACTTCGAACTTTAATAAATACAGGGATATAAGTAGCATTACATACGATAGACATTGCCAGAAATAAAACCTGATAATACGGGGTCAAAAAAATCCCAACGAATATGAATGCTTCCGCTAAGCTCATTCTAGCTAGGAAAAGAGGAATTGGATTCTTCTCTCGTTTGGGAAGGATTAAGATATGTTTGATCAAACTTCCAAAAAGTAAAAAAGAGGACACAATAAAGATGCCAACATTAAATGGCTCTTCCTCGGGATTTTTTAACCTAAAAAAACTCGGATAAAAACAACAGCCAAAGGAGTGCTTATCCAAATAATGCAAAGGATAACTTTTGGAAGATTCACCGATTACCACTATTCCAATAATAAATTTTAAAAAACGGAATTATTTCCATTTTGTAAATTGTGCCTTCACATTTTTCTCCAACATAGATGCTTCATTGCCATCGTTTGCTTTTCGCCGTAGGATGCTTGAGTTCTGAAAATCAATAAATCACTATTAATAGATCATCCCTTTGAAGAATGGGATTGGAATGGTGTTCCAAATTTTAGAAGGGAACAAGTAAGAAATTGGATTTTCGAGAAGGGACTTCTTGATTGGAATGAAATGTCAAATTTACCCCAGTCCCTTAAAGATACATTAATGGAGCATTATGATTTGCTTCCAATGACACAAATTCAGGTTCAAGGCTCAAAAGATACTACACAAAAATTTCTCTGGAATCTCCGTGATCAACAACTAATTGAAAGCGTTTTGATTCCAGCATCCCAAGGCACCAAAGGGGTTCGTGCATCCAGACTTACGCTATGCGTTTCTACTCAAGTAGGCTGTGCTCTGGGCTGTAAATTCTGTGCCAGTGGTTTGGATGGACTTAAACGAAATTTATCAACGGGCGAGATTCTGGGTCAGATCATACTAGCAGGAAAACAAGCCGGTAAAAGAATCGATAACCTGGTCTTCATGGGAATGGGAGAACCACTGGCGAATTTACCGGCTCTTTTACCTGCACTCGATATTATATTATCCCCAAAAGGCTTGGGAATCGGAGCACGGCACATCACACTTTCCACAAGCGGTTTAGTTCCCAAAATACTTGAGCTCTCTAAATATCCTGCCCAAATAAGGTTGGCTATTTCTCTTCATGGGGGTGATAACGACACCCGAAGAAAGATCATGCCAATTAATGATAGATATTCGGTGGAAGAACTTTTGATTGCCTGCGAGCAATTCATTGAAGAGCGCAAAAAAATGATTACCTTGGAATATATCCTAATCAAAGGGATTAATGATGACCTTAAGCAAGCTGAACTTCTTGGTAAACATGCCAAAAGGTTAAACGCTAAGATAAATCTTATTCCCTACAACTCGGTAGATGGATTAGAATGGGAACGTCCCTCCAAGGATCAAATCATTGCTTTTAAGCAAAAGGTGGAGATGGAGTCTCCATCACGAGTTACTTTACGTATGGAAAAGGGACACGATATTGACGCTGCTTGTGGTCAATTACGATTGAGAGAAAAAAACCGCAATCCAAAGGATGATTTTGAATAAAAATTGTATTGAATCGTAAAACAAACCATTTACCCATTAATCAACAGGGACACAATTAGGTTTCATGACCCTATTCAGTAACAAATGTTACTTAGCTTCAGCAGATCTTGCCTGGATGGCTTTCGCTTCTTCTTCGTTAACCCACATGTGGATATGAGCCTTCTCTACGGTCAGCACATAATTTCTGTTCAAGGAAAATCCATAGGTCTTGAACATCAATTGATTGTTTTCATTTAACTTTTTCTGCAAGGATTCAAATTGTTTTTCGAGCTTTTGCTTTTCTTGTTTATCGGTCGTTCCATTTAACTTGGTTAAAATTTGAGCGGCAAGGGCTCTCTGTTGTTGTACCAACTGGACATTCTTTTGAAATTCCTTGTTTGCATCCATAGTATTAAGGGTCGCAACCTTAACCAGTTGCAAATTATTTTTTGCTTCGATGCTTGCTTCATCCGCAAACAAGAAGCAGGTAAAGAAGCTTAGTGTCGATATGCTCGAAAGGATACTTAATTTGATCATTTCCACCTTATAAGTAAATATCCGCCTGGGTTCAAACCCATTTAAGGCCTTTTAGAACTTCCTAAGCTTAAATTTACGAAATTCACCAGTGGTTGCGTAAGTTGTAATCCCAAGAGGAATTGACATTTCGATTTCTCCCGGACGCATACTTAATTTTTTCCCGTCTAGATCACAGTCGATTACTTTTTCTTGGTCAATCCAAACTAAGATCTTGGACTTTACTACTTTCAATCTTACATCGTACCACTTTTTCTCCTCAAAGATGTAAGCGTCTCCGGTTTCATTTTCTGATGCATCAAAGTCATCAATACTTGAAATACCAATGAGAGAGCCCCCCCAACCACCAAGAACTAAAGTAGCGTGAGATTCATGAAAAGGAAAAGTAAGACCACAAAAGAAATCACTACCCATAGTCCTACGTGCTTGAAGTGTAATTTCATAATTTTTCTGGGGTAATGCTTCACCCTTCCAATGCAAACCAGAAAGCTCAGCCCCCATTTCCATTACCAGAATTCCCTTCTTATTTACACGAATCTCACCCTTCCCTGCAAAATCAGTTTTCTGCCAATTTTTAAGCGTTTTACCATCAAAAAGAATGATTTCACTAGAATCCTTCGTTTCTTTTGGAAGCTTCTCGCTAAACACAGAAAAAACACAGAGGAGGTAGACTGCGGACAGGCAGATACTTTTGAAAATGACATGCTTCATAACAGTAAATGGTTCAACGATCTTGAGATTTCTGCAACCACCAAATCAATAGATTGATCAACATTTATTTGGATTCCCACTTCTTTTTCCTCTAATAATTCGAGGTTCTCAAATTGATTCTTCAACAATTGAGGATTAAAAAAATGATCCTTTCGGAGGCTGAGCCTTTCTTCAATTACGCGGTAAGGTGCATGGAGGTGAACAAAAAAAGTCCTGTTTTTATGATCGGTTAAAATATCTCGGTACGATCTCTTAAGAGCGGAGCAACTGAGCACGAGATTTTTTCTGGATTGGTTATTGATCTCTCGAAGGCCTTCTAACCATGGAAGGCGATCTTCATCTATAAGTGGTATGCCAGCTCTCATCTTATTTTTGTTTGCAACTGAATGTAAATCATCTCCCTCTAAAAAGGAGATTTCTAACATTTGGGAAAGCTCAATACCAATAGTGGATTTTCCGGTTCCGGAAACTCCCATTAGGACAATGATCCAATAATTCGCTTGGGCCAAAAATACCGCAATCTTTTATCGAGGTCGCTCTATAACCTCGATTTCATAACCTTCGGGTGCGTCTACAAAAGCAAAAATTGAACCCGAGGAGCTTTGGGTTGGTCCATCACTAAATTGATAACCAACGGATTGAAGATGTTCTTCGAATTTTTTCATACTCTCGACTTCAAATGCTAAATGCATCAAATCCTCCTGAACTTCAACCGGACCTGAACCAGGATAAAAAGTAATTTCAATTTCTTCCTCACTGTTCGGAACTGCTAAAAAAGCAAGTTTGGAACCTCTGGGAGACTCATGCCTACGAGTTACGGATAATCCAAAAACTAAACCATAAAACTCTAGGGTCTTATCCAAATCATTGACTCGCAAACGGGTATGCAAAAACTTGCTTACTATATTGCTCATAATGTATGAGAAAGTACCTTTTTATTGGAAAGAGAAGGTTACTTTGTCAACTCCTGCAGATGAGCAAGCATTAAGCACACTGATCGATGCTTGGTGTAAAGCAAGAGTGGAAGATTCGATTTGGACCTTAAGTTCGGCTTCTTCTTTGCTTTTTGCTCCACTACTTATCAATTGATCTCGCATTCCCTTTTGGGTTTTCAAATTTGCGACCAGGTCAGGCATTAGTAAATCAAATCCATCTTCAATCACAGAGCCATTAAGAGAAACTTCTCCTTCTTCACCTATACGAACATTGAGTAATTCCATGGGAGTTATATCACTACTCTGAGGTTTTCCGGGGAGCTGTATCGATAATTCTGCTTCCGGTTGTTTAAGCATGGTTGTTACCATGAAATAAATAAGTAACAAGAAGGTAACATCAATCATGGGAGTTAAATCAACCTCATCAATATCATCTAAGATTTTCTTTAAAGAGTTCATCAGAAAATTAACCTGCTACCTGCCAAGTACCAAAAATAATGTCCGCTTGCCCCGCATTTCCAACCTCTTTCATTACATCCTGTACTACGGAGTGCTGAACATCTGGGTGTACTCTTAAAAAGACTTTCCAATCCGGATTTTTTTTTACCACCCATGAAATCTGAGTGACATCAATTTCTTTCTCTCCCCAGTAAAACTTTTGCCCTTCCGGAGTTTCGTCTATACTAATAATCGTACGGGAGGGAGGATTCTCTTTTACTTGAGAGTTACTAGCAATGGCCATTTTAGCAAGTTCCACATACTGTTCGGACATTTGTTGAGCAACGACCATAAAGAATACGATTAACAGAAAGACGACATCAATCATCGGAGTTAAATCCAGTGATTCGTTCGTCTGGGGGGCTTTATATTTTGCCATTTCCTCAGTTCTTAAGAGCGATTAGTTTCAACGAAGTGATGGTTAAGAAGATGGCGGTAAATCAGGGGATGGTGGCAACCCTTCAACTGAAGGATCTACTTGAGGTTGCTCTTCGTAATACTCCTCTTCTTCTCCTTCTTCTTCTTCAAAACCACCACGGGCAGCACGCACCAAAGTAAAAACCATTTCACCCGCAACTTGATTCACTTCGGCAACCACATTTCCAAACTTGGTTTTGTAAATGAAGTAAGCAATCAGGGTCGGAATTGCAACGACCAGTCCCGCAGCAGTTGTCCAAAGTGCACTACCAATATTACCGGCCATTTGCTTACTAGACTCTCCACCCATGCCGGACTCGGTCAAAACATTAAACGCCCCAATCATACCTGTAACCGTTCCTAACAAACCTATCATCGGTGCGATCGATCCTATGGTATTGAGCATATTTATCCAGGTAAAAGGTTTGGATAGTGCGATTCCCGAAGACTCTTCCAATCCCTTTTCGATCTGTTCAATATCCAGCTCGTCGTCTTGAATACGGCTTAGGCCTCCTTTAAGAACCGCTGTGACTGGTAATTTATACTGATCACAGAGCGAAAGCGCACCTTGAATGTTAAGAGCCTGTACCTCCTGCATAATTGGAGCAACTACATCATCCTTAATAAAAGCTTTCTTGCGAATGGCGATTGCATTAAAGATGATTAAAGTAAATCCTCCCACAATTAAGATAATGAATGGGTATAGAAAAATGCCCAGAGAATCGAGCATCTGCTCACCAAAACTTTTGGTTTGGGCTTGGGCAACAGAAACTAGCATCTCCGGATAGAGGACGGTAAAGGTCAGCGCTAGGACAAATAGTGAACGGGCAACTCCAAATTTCATGATATAATGTTGTGTATTGTTATTTAGAAACGATTTTTGGCTTGGGTCAATGCAGGATTATAGAGCTTCTAATCTCTTACGACTCAAAGTATCCCATTTAGAATTCGGGAAAAAGCGGGTTAATTGCTCATAGACATTCTTTGCGGCTTCTACTTGCTGAAGTTTTTCATAAGCATCGCCGGCCATGAGCAGGCATTCTGGAAGCCACTCAAGTCCAACCCGGGCTAATACGATTCCCTCGGTGACTTCTTCAACAGACTGACGATAAAATTCTGCCGCTTTTATCTTATCACCACTAGCTTCAAATCTTCTGGCATACTGTACTCGAACCAAAGACCGAACTAGTTTATATAAGGAATATTCGTTGGTCTCTCTTGGTGGTGGATTTTGATCGAGTGTTTCAAGGCCTTGTACGGCTGCATTGAAAAATTTGGAGGCATAAGGCGCGTAGCGTTTGTCACGAGCTGCATAGGAAATGTAGAGCTCGTAGTTTTTTATATAACAATAAACCGGCCAGATCTTGAGAATTGTCTTAAAGGGACTCTGAGCAGATTTTTGAACAATTGGCCCTAAGCGAGCATACTCGTCAAGTGCTTCCTTATAAAGACCTTGCTTTCGGAGGGAATTTGCAAGCCGCAGGTATGATTCATGATCACCACTGTCGTCGCGGATATTGACCCTTTTAAGTAAAGCGAGGGAAACCTTTGCAGACTTTGGGTTAGCTCGGATCATCTTACCAGCAAGATCGAGGGCAGCATCTGAAAATTCACGGTATCCAAAGCCATCGAGCTGACTTAAATTTAAGCGGGATAAGAGATAAAATGCTTCTGCATATTGTTCGGACTCGATAAGGGCCCGTACATAGGTCAGGCAAACGCTGTGTATTGGAACTTGAATGAAATAATCAGGTGGTATGGATAGAAACAGCATTAATTTGTAAATGGCAGGACGCAATGTATCGATGATTGGCTTTTCATATTTTTCATTAAAAAGATAACCCATCACCCTACCCATGCTTATCTTATCTCTTTGCTGCACTCTTGCAGATGCGAGTTGCTTTTTGTTCAGTAAGGGATTGGTCACTGTTTGTTGGAAACCGGTATACTCAAAGCCTTTGATATTTTGTTTTGATAAGCCCCTTAATTCTAGTTCCATTCCCAAAAACTTACCTTGCATCTTGAGCCCAACATAGATGATACCCTTGGCTGGATCTACGCCTCTGAGAATCATTTCTTTGGGATTTACGCCACTCAAATAATGTACTTTCCCAGGAATTGGACCTGCATACTTTTTAAAGAAATCTTCTTGCTGGGCATGCAAAAAAGATGAGCCTAGGAATAAAACCAGAAGATTACGGAGATTTCGAATGATCATTTCAAGAACTTTCTTTGCCAATCCATATATTGCTTTTCAATATTGTTTACTTGATCCGATGCACCCGCCTGTTCATAGCAAGCAATCGCTTTTTCGTAGGATTTGGGTGCCCATTTTAAAGAACCGGGAAAGTTCAATGTAGTTTCCAAGAATAAAAAGGCCGCCCCTGCGTAATCTTTTTGAGCCCGCTTGCACTCACCCATCATGAAGGCAGACTCGGCCCGAAACTCTAATTTGGCATCTGAATCCCCCCGGACTTCCTGATATGAAGAAATCGCATTTTCCAAAAAGGTCGTATCCTTCGTGCTCTGAGCAACTTCGAAGAGGGAATAACCTAGCCTCATCCTTGCTTCATTTGCGAGTTTATGCCAAGAAGAATTGGTAAGTGCATTTTGATAACTAGAAGACGCAGCTTGATAATCATTCTTCTTTTCACTTGCTTTTCCGAGAATAAAGTTCGCATCAAATAAAAATTCGCCTCCTGTTTCAGAATAAACCTCCAATAAGCGGTTCATGGCTACAATGGCATCGTCGGTAGAATTTTGAGCCAATAAAATTTTTGCCATCCAAACCAGTACCCCCGGGCTAGCTGCAGGAAAATCTCTTTTTTCCGGATTATAATTCCCTCCCGCATTCGAACCGACCGAGGACAAGGCCGCTCTCATTCTCAATTCCAAGGTTTTTTGCCCACTATCGATCGATTGATTAAGTAGCTTCGCATAAGCTTCTTCGGGAGCGAGTTCAACTGGAAAGCTTGATTTCAGCTTATCAAATTTGTTATAGTAACCCTTGAATTTGGAAGAATACTCAGGGTTCACATAAATCGCTCCTTTTAATTTCGCAACCTCTCTGTAAATATCTTGGTCCATACCTTTGTACTGGGTGGCAAGGAAAGGTAATAACTTGCTTCGGTCCTTTAAGATATCTTCGACGGTTCCAGAAATGATTTCCTCCACCCCTTTTCGATTTCTATACTTGAAAGAAACCGTTTCGTCTGGATTTTGAATTTTTTCAAGCAATTCGTAGGTTTTTCCATATAAAGTTTCATATTCTAGGTATTTTTCCGAGTATTTGATTAAAATTCCATCAACACCGACATTGGAAGGTTCATTGCCATACTTTTTGATGTCATCAAAGTACATCTTTAACATTTGGGAAGGTCGGCCCTGTTTTTCACAGGCAAAACCAATTTTTTGAGTTGCCTCCGAAATTCTTGCCCCTTCGATACTGGAATACTTTTCGTTGTAGGTACTGTACAGAGATTCAAGCTCCGAAAAGGAAAACATTATTGCCAAATCTACTACCTCTCCAAAGTCTAAAGACTTATCTCCGTTAAGATCATATTCAGAAAAGGATTTTGCCCCAACCAATCCAATCGCGGTGAATTCACCTTCGCTTAGGAGATCATCTTTATTCTTATCGAAAGTAAAATAATGATCGATCAAACCCTCTGGGTTTTCCGCAGCTTGCTCCAAAACTCCGCCCTCGTTAAAAGTAGCATCTGAAATGAGTGCTATATCTTGTGTAGACTCTCTTACCAAGGCGTAATTCTTTCTAGCCTCAGAAATCTGTTCGTAAGTTGGAAGTTCTTCTGGTTCCAAACTACTCATTACAAGATCTGCTAAGCTTAAGTAGGATGCCGCCACATTCTTATCATCAGGAAACTCCCTTATGAATTGTTTAAATAGCCTAGAAGCGTTGATATTGTCTTCAGACCCCTGATAAGAAACAGCTAATCTGAAAAGGGAATCTTTGGCAAACTGATCATCCGGATAATGGCGGACTTTCCCACCTTTTGACCATTCTTGATTAATCGATTCTTTTCCGGAAGCAACTAAGTTTCCTCCGCCCGTACGGTCGGTAATTCTCCAAGTTGAACCGTTATACCACATGGTGAAACCGTCCGCATTTGCATACACTGGTTTGCCATTTTTTTCTTCTCCTGTGGGTAAATAAACGCCATTGGGATCGGGAATCTTCCGCTCCTTCTTGGGAACTTCTATTGGAACTTTTTTTGCTACTTCCTCTTCTTCTGGGATTTCCTCTTTATTTGCCTCGTTTTCCGCTACATCTAAAGCAGGGTCATTGGATGACGCTTCATCATCCCCGCCGCAAGAAGCAAGGAAAAGGCTTATAAATAACGAAAGACTGGAGATTACAATTTTACTCATCAACCACTTCCTCGTATTGGCTCATGTTCGATAAGGTTCCATCTGCTAGCGGCAAGCCCTCCACATAAACCCCAACTATTGGTGCGAGCAATGGCTTTGCCTCTTCAAATTTACCTGTGGATAGAAGGCTTATCCCGCTCAGATACAGTGCGGATGGCATAGCAGGACCTTCGGCGAATGATTGGTTGTTGATGTAGCCTTTGTTCGCGTCTGGAACCCCGGCAACATAGCCTGCAAATTTTTCAAGAAGTTGATCAAATTTTCTTTGCTTAAAGTACACTGAGCCCATCATGTTGACAAAATTAACAGCATATTTATTTCCAGGATCTTTTTCCAAAAATCGATCACACAATTCAAAAAACCGCTGGTATTGTTCTTCCGAACTTTGTTTGGCTCTTGCAGCTTTTTCCTTATCTAGGGTGGACAGTGCCGTTTGAAGACCTTCTGCAATAGCTGCCTGTTTTTCAGCCTCAAGCCTGTAAGCATTTGCCATGATATTAGTTACATCCGAACCATACTTGAGCCAATTTTTATTGGCTAAATATTGCTCACCAAGCTCGAATGATTTTTCAGCAAATTTTACGGTATTTGCAGATGCGAAGGCAGCGTAGATAAAATCTTCCGCCAGTTCGTTGTCAGGGTCTTCTTTGTAGAGCCAGTAAAAACCCCAAAAGGATTCCCAAAATCTTTTGGTGTCCTGAAAGTTGGAAGCCTTGCTCCATCTCAAGTTGGTGGTGAATGAAGCGGTTTTCTCGGCAATGGCAAGGTGACTTTTCGCCGTGGTTAACTTCATGGTCAAAGCATTATCTTTGTCTCGTAAAATAGACAACCGCCTCTTTGGTAAGTTTGGATTTTTAAGAAAGGATGACAATCGGCTTTTTTCAGCTGAGATACGAGCGATCCGATCCGTGTAATAATTTTTCACCTCCTCTGCAGTCATGGTTAAAGCATACAATAGAGAAGCTTCTACAAATCTACCTTTCTCTTTCAATTGATCACCACCCTGCATTAAGTTAACATTCAACCTCATATCATAGCGGGCGGGTGTCTCTGCAGATAACCGAGGAAGCAAAGGAAAGACTTCATCTACCCGTTTGGTAACTACAAACATTTCAGTGAGGCAGGAAATCGCATAAGCTGCTTTATCTTCATCCTTTGCTTCATCTGAAATAGTCAGCAGTTCTCGAAAGGCAACTTCTCCTTTGACCCAATTTTGAAGGGTGTGGTAGCATTGTGCTCTACCCAAATAAAGATTAAGCATATCGCTTCTCTTCCCTTCTTCAATTTTTTCACGAAATGCTTGGGTAGGATCGAGAAGTTTTTCGATAACTTGAACGGCTTCATTCCATTTTTGATCCATCCGCAGGAAAGTATCTTGCATTTGCAAAAGTTTAATTGCATCTGCATGACCTGAGTACTTTGCAACGAAAGAGCCGCAAAATTCTGCTGCTTTTGAGATATAACTAGAATCCATGGTCTTGGCATACATCTGCATATATCCCGAAGGGAAAACCATCGGAGATCCAATTACTATGTTCTCATAGTTAATGTCGGGATCATCTTGACCGCGAATTTTGAGCTCGTCAAAGAAAGGCATCGCATCCGCATAATTTCCGGAATCCAGAAGTTTGGTAAGCTCGGCTTGAAGCTGCCTTTGAGGCATATTGGACGGATCTTGGCCCCAAGATGACAAAGCCAAGAAATGGATAATGATCAGGTAACTAAATTTTCGATTGATAAAAAATCGCATGGAGTTGGCAAAAGGGTAAAGGATTATTTAAAAGAGCAGTCTTAGTATCTCGCAAGCCTTTTTTAGAATCATGGGTCTACACAGCAAGGGCAATCTAACACCCAACGTCCCTCGCTAAGTTGCTTTACTTTTAATTCGCGCCCAATACTTTGCTCATATTTTGGAGAATTCATCCGGCTGCCAAAGGCACAACCTTTCGGAGGATTAATCGGTGAAGGAACATCTCCAGGAATTAAAATACGATCCCTCTTTAGGGTAGGATCCGGAACAGGAACAGCGGAAATTAGCGCCTTGGTGTAAGCATGTGCAGGGTTTTCATAGATTTCTTGCATTGGTCCCATCTCAACCACCTTGCCCAGATACATAACTGCGATCATATCTGATACATGCTTAACGACCGCGAGATCGTGGGCGATTAGAAGGTAAGTCAGCCCTAGTTCAGCCTGTAAATCCATCAGCAAATTTAGAACCTGACTTTGCACTGAGACATCCAATGCGGAGACGGGTTCATCCAGTACTATGAGTTCAGGGTTCAAAGCGAGAGCACGGGCAATCCCAATTCTTTGCCTCTGACCGCCAGAAAACTCAAAAGGGTAACGCTTGATCGCATTTTCAGGCAACCCCACTTGTTCGAGCAATTGTAAAACTCGATGCCGTCTCTCTTTCGGATCGCCAACCTGATGAATATCTAAAGGCTCACCGATAATCGTCCCTACTGTCATGCGCGAATTTAAGGATTCAGCGGGATCCTGAAAAACCATTTGAACAGATTTTCGAAAATTAGTTTCCGCCTCACCAGCAATTACTTCCTTATTTCCAAACCTGATTGTGCCACTGGTTGGCTCTATCAACTTAACCACTGATTTCGCCAAAGTTGACTTTCCACATCCAGATTCTCCAACCAAGCCCAATGTCTGCCCTCTCTTGAGACACAGAGTTACCCCATCGACCGCCTTGCAGGCACCAACTGCTCTTCTAAAAATTCCTCCTCGAACCGGAAAATGAACCCGGAGGTCTTCGATTTCCAATATTTTTTCCCCTGCGGTCATATTGATAAACAAACCGGGCAGGCTTCCACCCAGTGTTCAGGATTTATCTCAATAAAACCGGGACGTTTCTCTATTTGTTCCTTGGAATGTTCCAATCCACTTCTAGGAGCAAAACGACAACCGGAGTTCAATTCGGAAAGACTGGGCACCATCCCATCAATTGTGGAAAGCTCCGTCTTGGGGATTCCATCAAGGCGGGGAATCGAAGAGAGAAGGCCGCGGGTGTAAGCGTGCATGGGATGGGCAAAAAGTTCTTTTACAGGAGCTCGCTCAACCATTCTGCCGGCATACATCACACATACTTCATCACATGTTTCAGCAATAACTCCTAAATCATGTGTGATCAGCAGGACGGAAGAACCCAATTTTTCCTTAAGACTTTGCAAAAGATCAAGGATTTGAGACTGTACGGTAACATCCAATGCAGTGGTGGGTTCATCGGCAATGATCAGCTTGGGCTTACATGCCAATGCGATCGCGATTACGATACGCTGCCTCATCCCACCCGATAACTGGTGAGGGTATTCAAAGACCCGACTTTCAGGAACTGGAATGCCGACCTCATCCAGCATCTCAATTGATTTTAGCCACGCTTGTTTTCTAGTGATATCCTGATGAAGAAGAAAAGATTCACTTATCTGATCCCCAATGGAACGAACCGGGTTTAATGCATTCATCGGTTCTTGAAAAATCATTCCTATTTCATTTCCTCGAACCTGCCTCATTTCATCAGGAGTTAATTTCAATAAATCCTTTCCCTCGAAATGAATACTCCCACCATTAATTTTCCCCATTGGTCTGGGTAAGAGCCGCATAACTGAAAGTGCAGTGACACTTTTTCCACAACCCGATTCCCCTACCAGTCCCAGGGTTTGTCCCAGCTTCACTTCAAAATCCACCGCATCCAATGCCTGCACTTCCCCTTCATCGGTGGCGAAGGAAACGGAAAGATCTTTCACTTTCAATAATGAATCATTCTTTGCTTCGTTGGTCATTAGGGTTTCAGTCAAAATTTATCACTTCTTGTATTTTGTATATTCCCGAACCGTTGGCTGAGCAGAAACGGGTTCTCCTTTTTCCATTGCATCGAGGATTTTTTTCTTCTCTAGAGTATCAATCCAAAAAACCTGAAATTCTTCGTAATCAGTGGATTCTTTGGGCCCCCAGTCATCAGGAAAATGAAGCCAGCTCCAATGCCCGACCCGAAGCCACGGTTTTTTCCAGGCAGGCACCCAGACTGCATGGTCGTGAATCATTTTACTTAAACGGTGAGCCATTGCGGTTATCTTGCCAAGGTCCTCCTCTTCCCTGTATTGATTGATCAAATGATCCAAATCACGGACTGCAGTCTGAGTGAAATTATTAGTGCTCGTCTTCGTGGTAATCCCGGGCTTTAGTTCTCCGTTTTTTTGATACTTTAAATCCCCATTTTCTTGGTACGCATTATCCGAATGAAACGGTTCCCAAAACCGGGGGAAAAGCTCAACAAAAGTACCAAATGCAGAAAAGATGACCTGGTGATTTTTCTCATTCGCCATTTTCCATGCTGCAGTTGGCTCAAGCACTTTTAACTTAATCTCTAGACCGGCTTTTTTCGCTTCCTCTTTTAGTACGACCAAAACATCTTCAAAATGTTTATAACCAGTCATAACCTCGATGGATAATTTTTCACCTCTTTCATTTATCAGAATTCCATCTTTTCCTCTTTTCGAATATCCGGCTTTGGCAAAGCTTTCTACTGCTTTATCCACTGAGAATTCCCGGGCCTTCAGATTGGGGTGTGATCTTTCACCAAAGCCATCCGCAACCGTATTCATTCTTACAAAATCTCGGCGAAAGATTCTTTCGAGCACGAGATCAAAATTCATTGCGTGATGAAAGCCAATGCGTAGGTCAAGGTTGTCAAGCGGTGCCTTTTGGGAATTTATCCTGAGTGCGTAACTGGGTGGAGGTGCTTGATTGAAAAAAGTAACTTTGGTCATGTACCCATTTTTCACCAAAGGGTGCTCATTTTTTAATTTTTCGTACCAGAATTCGGTTTTGGCTAATCCGAAGGCATCGATTTGCCCTTTCAGAAAAATCTCAAACGCTTTATCATTATCTCGGATAACGCTTACCTTTATTTGGTCGGGGTTGAAACGGTTACGAAAAAACGCTTTGTCATTTGCCCACCAGTCATCTTGCCTCACCAAGGTAACCGATTTCCCCTTATCCACATTTTCCGGTAATGCCACATAGGCACCGGTGGTTGGTTCCGGATCCCACTGGTATTTGGTTAAATATTCTCCTCCCAGCTCTGAGTAAAAATGCTCTGGCTTGGGACGTATGGAAACCCTTTCCACAATGTCAGGCTTTGCTTTGTAAAAGGTAATCGATAGAGTCTGTTCATCGTATAAAGTAACCTGCTGAAATTTATCTTTCCCATAATAATCATTATACCAAGGTGCCTGTATATGCTTACTTCTCATGAAGTAAAAAAAGAAGAAATAATCAGATGCTTTTACCAGATTCCCATCACTAAAACGGGCATTCGGATCGAGGCGGAAGTAAACGGTACGACCATCTTTGCCGACCGCCCATTGATTGGCAACACCTGGGTAGTAGCCGTCGGAATTTGGGTGAGCATGGGTTAAACCAATGACATTATTATCCAAAAGATAGCTGCGAAACCCACCATTTGCATCCGGTCCAATCGTTCTAAGAGTTCGGGGGAAATCTCGCATGTACGCATGAAAAGTCCCTCCCCTCTTCGCATCAGGAGAAGAAAATTCTTTTTCATTGGAACCATCCTGCCAATTTAAATCTTCGGGTATCTGCTCGGGGGATAAAATTGAAAAACAGTCCGCATTCTTTTGATAAAATTCAAGAACATCCTCGGAGCAGTGACTGAGTAAAGGGTGTGGTTTTCCGTTCGTATCAAGAAGACCGGTTTTCAGAGATGGATTGTCGCTCATTTTAAGGGATTCATTGGCATCTAAAACAAAGCCTTTTTGTTTCATTTGTTTTGCAAATTCCTGCACGAATTCCCTCGCAAACTCACGGGCAAGTTCGCGGGTAAACTCTTGGTCAACCTGATCAGAATGATCGGATTTTCCTTCTGTCTGTTCGGTAGAACTTTCACGGGGCTGTTTTAACTTTGGGTTTTCGCATCCAAGAAAAAAAACGATGCCGCTTGCAAGTAATGGAGAAACAAAGAATTTTATTTTTTTCATATCATTCATAGGTGGAGAATTTTTTGGGATCAAAAGCTTCTCTTACCGCTTCGCCCACAAAAGTAACAAGGGTTAAGGTTAAAACCAGTGCGGTAACTGTTGAGATAACAATCCAGGGAGCCGTTTTAAGATTGCCCACAGCCTGCTTTAGAAGTTCTCCCCAGCTCGGAGTGGGGGGAGGCAAACCATATCCTAAAAAGTCAAGGGCGGTAATCGATGAAATGGCGGCGGCAATCGTGAAGGGGGCAAAGGTGACTAGGGTTGAAATAACATTGGGAAGAAGATGGCGAAAAATAATTCGCAAAGGGCCCGCACCGATTACTTTCGCAGCTGAAACATAATCACGGGCCTTTTCTTTGTACACCGCCGCTCGAATGTAATAAGTCATGCCGGTCCATGAAAACAGGACCATGATGAACAAAAGAGAGGATACTTGCCAACCAACCCCCCACCAGCCCGGCATCACAGAGACCAAAATAATAACCATGTATAAGAAAGGTACATTCGCCCAGATTTCAACCAGGCGTAATCCAAGCATATCTGTCTTCCCACCAAGATATCCCATCACACTCCCTGCAGCTACTGCAATTAAATAGGTCAGAAAAAGATAACCCAAAGAAAAGGTCATTGCGATTCGGAATCCGTAAAGTAACCGGGCAAAGACATCCCGTTCGGTTTTATCGGTTCCACAAAAATGCCTCGTTTCCCAACTTGGAGGAGAAAAACCGGTAGACTCATCCTGAGTGTAATCCATTTCATATGGATCATAGGGAATGATTGGCATAATAACCCAATTACCGAGATTCTCTTGTTCAAATTTCTTCTTCAGGGTTCGGTAATCCGTTTCATAATCATAATCCAGTCCAAATTGTTTTCCCCTTATCTGATCCCCATAGGTTGGAAAATAAAAATCACCCTTGTATGAAACCAACAATGCTCGTTTATTGACAAAAAGCTCCCCAGCCAAGCTAAAACAATAGAGCAAAAGTAAGATTATAAAAGACCAGAAGCCTCTTTTGATCGAACGAAATCGACGAAGCTTTTTTAGGGTTAATGGATTTATCTGAATCATCCTCTATTCAAATCGGACTCTCGGATCGACTAAGGCAACCAAAGCATCGGAAAGCACATTCCCGAGCAGCATTAAACTGGCCGATAGGGTAAGTATGCCCATGACCACGGGATAATCCCGGTCAATCACAGAATTAAACCCGAGCAAGCCAAAACCATCGATATCGAAAATCGTTTCTATTAGAAAAGATCCAGTGACAAACAGGGTCACTTGATGACCTACATTGGTTGCGAGGGGAACCAGCGAATTACGAAGGGCGTGTCTACGAACCGCGATGCCAAAGGAAACCCCTTTTGCCATGGCGGTCCGTACATAATCAGAAGCCAAGTTATCCATGAGGTGGTTTTTCATCAACATGGTTACGAAAGCAAATCCGCCAATCAAATAACAACAAAGGGGCTGAAATGTATGAATGACCAAATCTTTGATTTGTTCCCAAGGGGAAAGTTCGCTGAATCCACTGCTGGTTAGTCCCCTCATTGGAAACCAGTCAAGCTTTACTGAGAAAAACAAAAGCAAAAGGGAACCCAATGCATATCCTGGAACCGAGTACCCAACAAAAATAAGGATCGATGAAATATCATCGGATAAAGTGTTGTGTCGAACCGCCTTAAAAACCCCGAGCGGAATGCATATCATGTAGGTAATCAGAAAGGTAAGAAGTCCGAAGTAAGTGGATACCGGCAGGCGTTCGGTAATCACTGAAAGGACAGGTTCCCCATACCGGGTCGAAAGTCCAAAATTTCCCTGCAACACCCCAGCATAGCGGGTCATGAATAGTTCAGCTATTGGAATTAAATTGGGTTTACCTCGGTCACTTTCTTTCATGCGGATCTTCCAGTTTCCAAGTAAGCTATGATAATTTTCCATCCTTACCCCACCCTTATCATCTCTTTGGAGAATAACTTTCTCCCGGGCTCCCTCTATGAATGCAGCCGGAGTATCCGCCTCCGCCCCGTCAATCTCACCATCCTGATTTTGATCAAAACGAGAGAAATCAATGTATTTATTTAAATGGGACGGCACTTCCTGGCGTTGAAGGTATCCGTCCCCGTCCCAATCTAGTTCAACCAAGTTAAAACTTGGAAGGCTCACTCTCTCCGCTAATTCGAGCTCCTGGTCAAGAAACCGTATTTGACGAAATTCCGTTTCTCGGGGAAGCAAACCCAGCCAGATTAAATAGGCTTCCCAATGAGGTTTATCAAATCCGTACAAACGTTTCATCTGTTCAAGTTGATCCTCCGACAAAGCCTGGTCTGAACCTGAATTTAAACCCCCACCACCATCTTCAGAAATCTGCTGCATTTGCATCATTGCCTGTTCCAGAGGACCACCGGGTGCCAATCTGGTAATCGCGAAGACCAAGATACTAATTCCAAGAAGAGTCGGTGGTATCAATAAAAGTCTTCTGATAAAATAATCTCGCATAAAATTTTACTTTCTAAGGACTTCCCTGCTCCGAGCAAAGCATAGAAATTCAAAAGTGAAATATAATGTATCCTTTTTCTTGCCATGTGCCTTACCCTGTTCAGTTTCGAAATATTAAAAAATCTTTAATACAATCTGTAAAAGCTGCCCTTTTGCTCGGGGTTGGTATCTTGGGTCATTTCCTGTTCTCATCTTGCTCGGCACCTTCCAATGTAGAGCGAGCAATAGACGAACAAATCCTGCATTTTGGCCTCGGTGCGGAACCTCAATATTTAGACCCGCATTTGGCAACTAGTGTTGCCGCCCATAATATTTTGTCTGCTCTGCTCGAAGGTTTGGTAAGTGAAGATCCCAAAACCCTTAAACCATTACCCGGAGTTGCCGAGAGCTGGGTGATTTCCGAAGACAAAAAGACATATATTTTTCAAATTCGGAAAGAGGCTCGCTGGCACAACGGTGATCCGGTAACCGCAAATGATTTTATTTATTCTTACAAACGAATTCTAAACCCCAACTTAGGTGCTCAGTATGCCTCCATGCTTTATGTCTTAAAAAATGCCAAGATCTACCATGAAGGTAAAAAAACATGGGATGAAGCTAATGTCGGAGTTAAAGCTTTAAATACTCACTCCTTGCAGTTAACCCTAGAAAATCAGACTCCCTATTTTCTTGAATTACTCAATCATTATTCATGGTTTCCGGTGCATCAACCCACCCTTGAAAAATTTGACGCTTTCGCCCGCATCGGGACTAAATGGACGAAACCCCAAAATTTTATTGGAAACGGCCCTTTTCAATTATCCGATCATAAAATCAATTCGGTTATTGAAGTAAAAGCATCCAAAGAATATTGGGATGCAAATCGTACTAAACTCTCTGCCATACGATTTTATCCGATTGAAACAGCTGATACCGAGGAGCGTGGTTTCCGGACTGGGTTTTTACATGTGACTCAAACGGTATCATCTGACCGAATTGACTTCTTGAAGAAAAAACACCCAGAGTGGATTCATTTCGAGCCTTACCTCGGAACTTATTATTACCGCTTTAATCTCAAGGCTCCTCCATTTGATGATCTAAGGGTTCGTAAAGCCCTAAGCCTCTCGGTGAATCGAAAGCTTTTGGTCGAAAAAGTTTTGAAGGGCGGGCAACTTCCTGCTTATTGCTTCACTCCACCAGATACTGGCGGATTTACTGCAAAGAAGGGATATGGTTATGACCCAGAACAGGCCAAAGTATTATTGGACTCATACCTGAAAGAGAAGGGGCTTCAAACCCTTCCCCCTTTCGAACTTAGCTACAACACTTCAGAAGGTCATAAAAAAGTTGCCGAAGCTTTACAGGCCATGTGGAAAAAGAGCCTAGGGGTGGATATTCAATTGACGAATATGGAATGGAAAGTGTTTCTTTCATCGATTACCAAAGGAGATTATGCTCTGGCTCGTGCCGGATGGATTGGTGATTATGTGGATGCTAATACTTTTTTGCACCTCTGGCGAACCGGAGAAGGTAACAACCTAACAGGTTGGTCGAACCAAGAATATGACCGTGCCTTAAATCTTGCGGAGCAATCGCTCAACCCAGCTGAAAGATTTATTCATTTTCAAAATTGTGAAGACTTGTTGGCAGAAGAAATTCCGATTCTTCCTCTTTATTTTTATGTTCAGGTCTCGCTACGTCATCCAAGCGTACAGGGATGGTATCCAACCTTGCTGGATCATCATCCCTATAAATATGTCTATCTGGATAACGGTGTAAAATAATGAAATCCTTTTTCATATCCAGACTCCTTCAAACGATTCCCACTCTGCTAATTATTGCTACCTTGACCTTCTTCATGACGAGGTTTGCACCGGGTGGTCCTTTTGACTCTGAAAAAGCAATCCCAGAAGAAATCAAAGTGAATTTAGAAAGCCATTTCGGCCTTAATCTCCCTCTTTTTGATCAATATCTTCTCTATATGAAAAACCTTTTGGCGGGCGACTTGGGTCCCTCCTTTAAATATGTTGGGTGGGATGTTTCCGAACTCATTGGAGTAGCTTTCCCGGTATCTCTTGGCCTTGGAGTTTCAGCCTTGCTCATCGCCCTGTTCGTTGGATTACCCGCAGGCATGGTTGCCGCTCTTCGAAAAAATACCTTGTGGGATTACCTGCCTATGGGGCTTGCCATGGTTGGAATTTGTCTTCCCACCTTCGTGCTTGGGCCGATCTTAATCATGATTTTTTCCACCAAGCTAAATCTTCTACCAGCCTTGGGTTGGTACTCTTGGTCCGACCTTATTTTGCCATCGCTCACCCTTGGTTTATTCTACGCCGCCTACATCGCTCGCCTAACCCGTGCCGGAATGCTTGAGACCCTTAAGCAGGATTATGTAAGGACCGCAAGAGCTAAGGGGGCCTCGCCAAGCCGGGTGGTCATCAAGCATGCCCTAAGAGGAGGCTTACTCCCCGTGGTAACTTTTTTGGGTCCAGCATTCGCCGGACTCGTGAGTGGATCATTTATAATAGAAAGTATTTTTTTCATACCAGGGTTAGGCAAGTTCTTCGTTACCGCAGCCTTTAACCGGGACTACACCATGGTTTTAGGAACCGTCTTGTTCTACGCCACCTTAATCATAGCACTCAACTTACTTGTGGATTTCCTTCAGGCTTGGCTGGACCCTAAAGCGAGAGAACAAAGATGAAAAGCGAGCAAGGATCTTCACTGGCAAAAGACGCATGGATGCGTCTACGCTCAAACCGGATGGCTTTATTAAGCTTATTCATTCTTGGCTTCATCTTACTCTTTTCTTTTCTTGGACCTGAACTTTGCCATTTCCAGTATGATGAACAAAACTTGGAAAGTCAGTTTTTACCTCCTGATAAAAATCATTGGTTTGGAACCGACAACCTAGGCAGAGACTTGTTTGCTAGAACAAGTTTTGGAGGGAGGATTTCACTGGCTGTGGGAATGCTCGCTACTTTAGTTTCCCTTGTAATTGGGGTTACCTATGGGATGATTTCAGGTTATGTGGGCGGAAAGGTCGACGCCTTCATGATGAGGTTTGTTGATATATTATACTCTTTGCCCTTCACGATATTCGTAATTCTATTGATGGTACTCTTCGGTCGTAACTTCTATCTTCTTTTTCTTGCCATTGGGGCAGTTGAGTGGTTGACCATGGCAAGAATCACTCGTGCCCAAACTCTTCATTTGAAAGGTGCAGAATTCATTGAAGCAGCCCGAGCTCTTGGCTTCAAGGATGCCCGCATTCTTTTTCATCACATTCTTCCCAATCTTCTCGGACCGATTATTGTCTATGCCACATTAACCGTTCCAGCTGTCATGTTATTGGAAGCCGTTTTAAGTTTTCTTGGACTTGGCGTACAGGCCCCGATGGCTTCCTGGGGCAGCCTGATTAAAGAAGGGGCGGAAAAAATGGATGTCGCACCCTGGCTTCTGATCTTCCCAGGCTTCTTCTTTTGCCTTTGTCTTTTTTGTTTGAATTTCATCGGAGATGGCTTGCGGGATGCATTGGATCCTAAAAGCTCCAAGGACTAATGAATGACTTGAATATCAAAAACCTTCAGACCTTTTTTCACACTCGAGAGGAAATCGTGAAAGCGGTGGATGGTGTTAGTTTTTCCATTTCCAAAGGAGAAGTATTAGGCTTGGTTGGAGAATCGGGATCGGGGAAATCAGTCACTTGCCATTCCCTATTAAACCTGCTTCCCATACCTCCTGCAAAAATTGAAGGTGGAGAAATCTTTTTCAAAGGAAACAATCTTTTACAAGCTACCTCTAAAAACATGCGCTCCTTGCGCGGCAAATCAATTTCAATGGTTTTTCAAGATCCCATGAGTTGCCTAAATCCATACATGAGCGTTCTGGAACAAGTGGCTGAGCCCCTGATTATTCATGGCCTAGTTCCAACCCAAAAGGATGCCCGGGAACAAGCCATGGAAATGCTTCAGCGGGTTGGCGTGGATAAGATCAAAGATCGCGAAAATGCTTATCCCCATGAATTCTCTGGTGGCATGCGACAAAGAGCCATGATTGCCATGGCACTCATAACCAAGCCAGAATTACTCCTTGCAGATGAACCCACAACCGCCCTTGACGTTACAGTTCAAGCAAAGATTTTGAAACTGCTCAAAAGCTTATGTCAGGAACTGAGAACCAGTATTTTATTTGTTAGCCACGACTTAGGTGTTGTCGCCGAAATCGCAGATCGGGTGGTGGTTATGTACCGGGGTAAAGTGGTCGAGGAAAACTCAACCAAAGAGCTTTTTACCTCTCCTTCTCATCCCTATGTCAAAGCTTTGATTGCCTGCAGACCGACCTTCGAAACATCCGTAGAGAAATTGCCGACCGTCGATGATTTCATGGGGCAATCGCCCAAGTCAACCCCCACTGCCAAAGTCCCGATTTCCAAAAGTTCAAATTTAAACAGCCAAGATTCTTGGATACAGGTAAAAAACTTAGCGGTTCACTTTGTTCAGTCTGAAAGTCGAAAGGTTATCAAAGCAGTGGATGGAGTAGACCTTTCGATTAGCAAAGGGAAAACTTTGGGACTCGTGGGAGAATCAGGTTCTGGAAAAACGACTTTGGGTCGTGCGATTTTGCAACTTACCCAAATTAATTCTGGAGAAATCCTTTGGGACGGTAAAGATATTGTAAAAATCAATGTTTCTGAATTGCTGTCATTCCGTAAAAGGATGCAAATTATTTTCCAGGATCCATATGCTTCGCTCAACCCTAGGTTGACAATTGAGCAAACCTTGACCGAGCCAATGAAGGTCCATGGCATTGGTGGGAACCGTTCTGAGCGTTCCAATCTAGCGGTTGAATTACTTGAAGAAGTTGGGTTGGAATCGAACCATTTAAAACGATACCCTCATGAATTTTCAGGGGGGCAAAGACAAAGAATTTGTGTTGCCCGTGCCCTTTCCACGGAACCTGAGTTTGTTGTCTGTGATGAGTGTGTCAGTGCCATGGATGTGTCGGTTCAGGCACAAGTGCTTAACTTATTGCATGAACTTCAGATCTCTAGAAACCTGACCTATCTTTTCATATCCCATGACCTTTGCGTGGTCAGGCATATGGCTGATGATATTGCGGTCATGAGATCTGGAAGGATAGAAGAGTTTGGAAAAGTTGATGAAATCTGCCTGCATCCCAAAACTTCATATACCCAAGAACTGATGGATTCTATTCCAAGAACCAGCAAAACTGGTATTTTTTAACGGTCAGAACTATCCATTCTTTTCACGGTCACATTCACTTCCATACTTTTTGGCGGTTTACCAAAATAAGTGCCGGTAACGGGGGCAACATCTTTATAGTCCATGCCCGTGCCTAAAACTATATAATTTTCGTCCACTACTTGATTATTCGTGGGATCCAAGCCAAACCACCCAAAGCCATTCACTAGTACCTCTATCCATGCATGCGAAGCTTCTGCACCTCTCATGGATTGATCCCGCGTTCTATCGAAAACATATCCACTGACATACCGAGCAGGGATACTCAAGCATCGACAAAGCACCAAAGCGGCATGGGCAAAATCCTGACAAACTCCTTTTCGAAGTTTCAAAGCTTGGTTACCATGGGTTTCAACCGAGGTTATGGAATTAGAGTATTCAAAGTTTTGAAAAATGAATTCCATGATCATGTATGCCGTTTGAAAAATATCTTGAGAGTCTGCTTGTACATCCACTGCTAAACGCCAAGATTCAGGATTGATTTCTACGAATGATGAGCTTTGTAAATATGGCCGTGCTTCCGATTGACCTTGCATCTTTTTCAAGGTACTCATTTTCTTTCCGTATGGAAGGGCGTTAAAATCGACCCTAGAATGGGTGGTAACGGTAGATCTGCTCTCAATAATTAACTTGGAGTGATCCTGGGGTATTTCAAAATGGTTTACTATATTTCCATTTAAATCCAAATATTGCCGAAGTTGCGTGGAAGGCAGGACATGAATGAAACAGCTTTCACACTTTTGCCATTCATTACTAATTGGGTATAGCCTTAGTTCATTAAAACTATCTTTAACGGGAGATGGATAACGATACTTTGTCTGATGAAAAACATATAAGCGCATGGCTAAAGGAGTTTAACTTAAAAAGGTGAGAGCAAATAAGTCATTACTGCTGTGCTTGCATCGATTGATCATCGTTTACATTTTGAAGCTCTAGGGGAGACATTACATAAGTCTCGAAAATCTTTTGACCGACATCCATTAAACTTAATTGCAGCTCGTCCAGAGAAAGATGCAAGCCCCGAGCAAGTACCGCATCAATGTTTGTGAAATTCACAGTGGCAAGGGCACTACCCGCAAGCCTCTCTGCCTCATTCGAGAAATTTCCGCTGGGAACCCCGGACAACTCATGAAGATTGGAATCAATCCTTCTTATGGCAAATCTCATAGACCTTGGAAAATCTTGGGAAAACAATAGAAATTCTGCAACATTTCGCAATGAAAGCTCTCCTCTGTATTGCCTGCGAAATGCAGAAAGTGCTGAACAAATTCGTAAAGCTGCAATTAAATCTTTACGAGAAGGTTTCTTTTCTTTGAGAGTCAATGCATCCAATGCACGGCTAGTTTGATCTGCTCTTTCAAGGTATTTTCCGAGCGACATAAAAAGCCAGCCTTCATCATGATTGACAGTCGCATCGGATAAGCCCTGGAAGACTAAGGAAAACCGAATTACTTTCTGAAAAAACTGCTGCGGGGTTTGGTCAAATGAAACTTCTGCATCCTTGCTTCGGAAAAAATGATAAATGCTATTTAATTCAACCCAAATCTCTTCGGACAACTGATCTCTAACCATACGCGCATTTTCCCGTGCAGAAAAAATACAATTGCGGATAGAACTAGGCCAGGAATCTGAAAACAAAAAGAAACATTCTGCGGAGCTTTCCTTTTCATGATCTATATATTCATGGGCATGAAAAGCATGGATGGAAGAAAGCCAGAATCGATCCAACTCTATATTGTCATCCAACTCTAGTAAATTGTCTTGGTTCACTTCGACCACTCGAGCCAAGCTCTCGGCTCTCTCAACATATCGGTTCATCCAATACAAATTATCTGCCACTCTAGATAACATAATCCATTAATTCTCGAGTACCCATGTATCTTTACTTCCACCACCTTGGGAGGAATTTACCACAAGTGAATCTTTGCGAAGGGCAACACGCGTTAAGCCCCCAGGTACAATATCGATATCTTTGCCATATAAAATAAAAGGACGGAGGTCAACATGCCTTCCTTCGATCGAGTCTTCAAATATTGTGGGGTGCCTAGAAAGCGAGACAATGGGTTGTGCGATAAAATCTCTGGGGTTCGATTTAATTCGCTCCTTATATTCCTCTCTCTCTTTCTTGGTTGAATCCGTTCCAACTAGTAATCCGTAACCTCCAGATTCATTCGCTGGTTTAACCACTAAATTCTCGAGGTTTTCAAGTACATGATCTCGATCACTTTCTCTCCAGCATAAATAAGTTGGAACATTGGGAAGGATGGGGTCTTGCCCCAGGTAATAACGAATCATTTCGGGTACATAGGCGTAGGTAACCTTATCGTCTGCAACTCCGGTACCAATTCCATTTGCCAGTGCCACATTTCCTTTAAGGTATGCATCCATCAAACCTGCAACGCCAAGAGTTGAATCCTTGTTAAAAAATAATGGGTCCAAAAAATCATCATCTAAACGACGGTAGATGACATCTACTTGAACCAAGCCATGGGTTGTTCGCATGTAAACATACCCATCAATCGCGATTAGGTCACGACCTTCGACAATTTCTATGCCCATTTGCCTGGCAAGAAAAGTATGTTCAAAATAGGCACTGTTATAAATTCCAGGAGTTAGAACTACGCAAACAGGTTTTTGGGATCTCCGAGGGGAAAGGTATTCCAAAGTTGAAAGTAAGATTTCTGGATACAATTCAACGGATCGAACCGACATGCCTTGAAAAGTCTGCGGGAAAGTTCTTTTCATAATCTGCCGGTTTTCCAGAAGATAAGATACCCCGGATGGACAGCGGGCATTATCTTCCAAAACATAGTAAGCACCGGTTTCATCCCGAATAAGATCAGAACCACAAACATGAACATATATATCTTTCGGGACATCGATCCCGACCATTTCTCTTCTATAATTTGGAGAAGAATAAACAATTTCTTTTGGAATTACCCCATCAGAAAGTATTTTTCCATCATGATAGATGTCATTGAGAAACAAATTGAGGGCAAGGATTCGTTGAGTTAGTCCTTGTTCGACAATTTCCCATTCTGCTCTAGGAATGATTCTGGGGATCAAATCAAAGGGAAATATTTTCTCTGTCCCTTCTTCGTCTCCATAAACAGTAAAGGTGATTCCATGCTCGAGAAAAGAAGAATCTGCATGGCTTCTTTTTTCTGCGATTTCTACAGGGGTTAATCTACTTATTCTGTCAAAGATTTTTTGATAATGTAAAAGTGGTTCCCCAGAGGAATTTCCGAACATTTCATCGAAGAAATCTTCAGTCTTATATTTTTCAAAAGGGGCAGGATTCATAAGAACGAATCAATTTATTGCATTTTACGCGCCATCTATAACCTGAGAATTAATTTGCTCGCTATCTCCCTAAGTTTTGATTCAAAAAGCCTAACCGCTCCGCTGAAAAAAAGAATTGCTGAGCTAAACCAGCAAAGCTGCCAAAATGTAAATGGGCGAACTTAAGTTTTTGATCTTGGTTCCACTTTCCCAAACCGTATCGGAGGCTCAGAACTTTTTCAATCCAGGTATCGATCGGAAATGCTTCGAGTTTGCGGGCTCCAAATAGTAAAACGCAATCGGCAATTTTCCCACCCACTCCGGGTAATTTCATAATTTCATTTCGGGCTTCCAAATAGCTCCTTTCGGATAGCGAGTCAATCCAGCCAGCTCTAGAACTTAGAAACGAGGCAGTGGCAACCACATTTCTGGCACGATATCCGAGCTTAAGCTCACGAAACTTTTCTTCTGGTACCTCTGCCAACGCAGACCACCCTGGGAAGCCATACTTTTCCCCGCCTAATTCTGGACCATACATCCGTGCTACAAGCCTTCCTATCTCTTTGATTTGAGGGATACTTTTAACGGGGCTAAGCAAGAAATAAAAAAGGGTCTCGTCCAGGGGTTGATTTAGGATTCTCAGACCGGGCAGATGCTCGATGCAGCGCCGAAGAATCGGGTCCGATCTCCAAGGTAAAGAATCAATCGCTTCCTGATAGGAGGAATCAAGCCAAAGGTAGTCACTCACTTCCTGTTTTGAAAAAACTTTGGGGCCCATGGTCCGCCACTGTAAATATTCGTCTTTCAAACGAAGAGATAACTTTGTACCAGCAATGATTCCTTCCCACTCCCCTGCTCCATTTTCATCCCAAACAAAGGACTGACCCCCGATTAAAGTCTCCGAAAGGCTTTGTTCAGTAAAACCATGATTCTCTATCGAGTTCCAACTCGAAGATGAAGAATCTACACCTATCTTTTGTGAGACCAAAGATAGCTTTGAGTATCGGCAAGGATTTTCCCGTTCTTGGTCTGGAGTTCTAAGTACCAGGCGATCGGGGTTGTTTGGGGTGAGGTCCAATCCTTGCCACTAAGACCGAGTAAAATTTTGCCTTCTTTTAATATTTCAGGAGAAAGATCAAAAGAGTGGGTTTTAAAATCAATGGATTCCGAATCTAAAATTTTTAAAATCAACTTGTGATTTTGGACTGGCATGACTGTTCCAATATCCTGGAATAGAACATGAAAATAAAGACCAGTTCGATGATTCTCCTGAGATCGCAAAATAATTTGGCCACTGGTATTTTCTTTTCCAGAAAAATATTCACTGATACGCACAAAGTCGTAGTGTTCACGAAAAGAATGGGACAACACCTTCAAACTTGGAGTCCCCCAGCCAGTTAAAACCAACCCGAATATAGTAAAGAATTTTAAAGCGTTGGGAAAAATCATCAATTCATCCCAATACCCTCTTAGCTTTCGGGAGTCTTTTCGGTTTTTTCCGAAAGTGCATCTTCACCCGCTACCTCAGGTCCCAAAACATCATCAGGTTTTGCTTTCTCCGCAACCTCTTTCTTGGCTACTTTGGGAGCAGGTTTACTGGCGGCTTTGGTTGCGGCTTTTTGGCGTGTGGCAGGCTTCGCTGCGGTAGCTTTTGAGCTCTTTTTTCCAGCGGTTGATTTCTCGTTAAGTATTGCTGCTTTTTGGCGTGCAAGGTAAGCCGTGCGACGTCTTCTCTTAATTAATTTATTATATTGTTTGCCCATAGGATAAAGAAGATAAAATGATTTAAACAATCGTTTCTGGCAAGCCTCAAGCTATGTCTACTGGTCGACCCGTTCGAGCAGATTCATAAGTTGAATCGATAATTCTCATCAAGTTTAATGCTTGATCTGGAGTGTTCAAGGGTTTCTCCTCACCATTAATCGAGCGAACAAAATTTTCCGCAGAACGAACCCTTCCCATATCTTGATTTTCTTCGGTGATGATCGATCGGTTCACCGACCTTCCGTGTTCTTGGACATATAGCTCGCAATCATCAATCGCGGTCTCATCCAAACCATCAGCTCCAAATAATCGGCGAATCATACCGCCAGACTTTTGCCCTTGGAAGGTAACTGAAACTTCTTCCCGCTTATTCATTTCGGCCCATGAAACTTGAAAACTTAAAACTTGTCCGGTTTCAAAACGAACAAATCCATGGGCCGCACTTTCAACATCAGTTACTCCATCTTGGACATCCGGAATTCCCCAGGGCCCTTTGAAGCCTTTATTCTCAATAAAATCATTAAAGGTTTGCGCGAGAACATATGAAGGAGCCGGATAATCCATGTAAAACATTGCAAGATCCACCATATGCAAAAGATCAATTAAAGGACCTCCACCAGAAAGTTCCTTGTTGGTAAACCATCCACCGAAGCCAGGAATCCCCGTTCTACGAATCCACTTAGCTTGTGCTGAGTTAATCCTTCCCACTTCGCCAGCCTCGATATACTTGCGAAGGGCATAGGATTCGGGGCGGGCACGGTTATTAAAATTAAACATTAGGGTCTTTTCTGCCTGATCAGCAGCACTTTTCATCTGAGAGACTTCCTCGGCATTCAAGGCCGGGGGTTTTTCGCAAAAAACATGCTTTCCTGCGTTTAAAGACTGAATTGCGAGTGGTCTATGGGTTCGGTTTGGAGTAATAATGCTTACGGCATCCAGCTCGCCCAATTCATCTAACATTTTTTCCGAGTCAGAAAAAATATGGGGAATTCCATACTCATCGGCTGCCTTCTTGGCAGCCACTTGATTCATGTCACAAACAGCAAACAAGTCCGCTCCTGCAGCTTTAAACCCAGCAGCGTGATACTGAAGCATTCCACCAGCACCGATAATTCCGATTTTTGTAGTCATAGAAAATATTATTTTGGAATGGATGGGAACTTGACCCATTTTTCTTTGGATTTTGAACTTTTAACAACGGTTTCAATAAAGGCCATCCCAATAATACCATCCCGTATGTCCGGAAAGTCATACCCTGATTTTCTTGGAAATTTACCTGCAATTTCATCTCTAATCGCTACCGATGCACAATTATAAACATTAGCAAATGCTTCAATAAAACCTTCTGGATGTCCAAAAGGGATTCGGGTATGCTCTGCCGCAGCACCAGTGATGTATCCGTTGCCCCGGCGATAGACCTGCCTCGGACTCCGAGCATCTTTTACAATAAGATCGTTTGGTTCCTCTTGATGCCACTCGATCGATTTTTTGGTGCCATAGACGCGAATGCATAAGTCATTCTCATCCCCGTTGGAGACTTGAGAGGCATAAATAATTCCACGGGCTCCACCCTTGAAACGAACTAATACATTTCCATCATCATCCAACTTACGATTTGGAATGTTGACCGAAAGATCCGCGCAAAGCTTATCAATCTCAAGTCCCGTAATGTAGTGAACCAAATTTTCTGCATGGGTTCCGATGTCACCCATGCAATTTGAAATACCAGCAATTTCTGGGTTAGCGCGCCAGTTTGAGATTGCTTTTTCTTCACCGGTAAGTGCGGTAATCGCATAACCTTGGGGATATTCGCAGACTACTTTAATCAGATCCCCAAGCTCCTTCTTCTTAATCATTTGGCGAGCCAGTTTGACCATCGGGTATCCGGTATAGTTGTGGGTCAAAGCGAAAACTTTTTTGGATTTAGTTATGATCTTTTTCAATTCTCTTGCTTGTGCGAGATCATAAGTTACCGGTTTATCGCAAATCACATTAAACCCTGCTTCTAAAAAAGTTTTGGCCACTTCAAAATGTAAGTGATTTTGGACGACAATGGTGACAAAATCAATTTTTTCACCTTCAGGCAAGGCCTTCTCTTTTTCAACCATTTCCTGAAATGATCCATAGACCCTCGACGGGTCCAGGAAAAAATCTTTTCCCGAGAGGGATGATTTCTTTGGATCGGAGGAAAACGCACCTGCAACCAGTTCAATGTTTCCATCTAGGGCTGCTGCCCTACGATGGACACCTCCAATGAAGGCACCTCTTCCTCCCCCGACCATTCCCATGCGTAATTTTCTTTTCATGGCTCCGCTTTATTGCCTTTCTTTATCAAAGGCAGAGTCAAATGCCATTTGATTCGGTTCAAAATCCAAGGCTTTTACATACTCGCAAGATTCCTCAGCTCCATGAAAGCGGTCCATTCGACTGTCTTCCCATTCTACGGAAAGAGGGCCCGAATACCCAACATCGTTTAAGGCAATGATGATTTCTTCAAAATCTATATCTCCACGACCAACCGATCTAAAGTCCCACTGGCGTCGAGGGTCAGCAAAGGTTGTATGTCCTCCAAAAACTCCAACGGTTCCATCCCCGTGTCCCCACCATGCGTCTTTCATGTGAGCGTGATAAATACGATTTGGAAAAGTACGGATAAATTTTACATAATCCACACCCTGATACCCGAGGTGAGAAGGATCGTAGTTGAAACCAAAACGCTTATGGCCCTTGACCGCCGCAAGTGCTCTCTCGGCACTGGCAATATCAAACGCAATTTCAGTGGGGTGCACTTCCAAGGCAAAGTTAACATTTTGTTTTTCGAACTCTTGAAGAATGGGTCCAAACCTTTTGGCAAAGTCCGCATATCCCTTATCCCAAAATGCTTGGTCTGTTGGCGGAAATGCATAAATCGAATGCCAAATACTGGAGCCGGTAAAACCATTGACCACGGCCGGAAAGTCATCCTTTTTCTTTCGACCCGGTTTCGCATTAATAAAATTACGGCAAGCTTTTGCAGTCTTTGCCAATTTTCGGGCCGCCCGTTTGCGAACTTTTTCAGGATTACCATCTCCCCATACATCCGGAGGCAGAATGGACTCGTGTCTTTCATCAATTAAATCACAAACAGCCTGCCCCACTAAATGACTGGAAATTGCAAATGCGGTTAAGCCGTGATCTGAGAGAATCTCCCACCTTTCCTGGCAATATTTCTTGGAGACTGCTGCTTTGTCTACATCGAAATGATCCCCCCAACAGGCGAGTTCAAGCCCGTCATATCCCATTTCAGCCGCTTTGGCTGCGAGATCAGGTAAAGATAAATCGGCCCATTGACCGGTGAACAAAGTAACAAAACGAGACATAGCTTGAGATATTTAGGGGTTAAAATTGAAAGAGAGGCTGGGACGCTTGGCTTCTTTTTTTGTGAAAGAAAAGGATAAGAGCAATCCTTTTTCCGAAATTCCAAATTATTATTGGTTTCAGGCAAGTTCGGGCTAATGTTGTTCGAGAACAAGAATCTTTTCAGCCGAGCGAAATCCAAGTGAAAAAGGAGAGTTTCTTCCAACTCTAAGGGTAATCGCATCTGCTACTTTTTCGCTGCTCATAATCACCACCTCTTTTCCCGGCAGAAGTTTTTTGTCTCTGGCAAATTTCAGGAAATCACTCTCTTGGTCCAAGATGGAATCGATCTTCACCTTCATTCCCAGCTTACAACTTTGTAAAGTTCGGCTACTTGGACGCTGAATGACACCACCCTTACTTGGAATTGGATGCCCATGAGGATCGTATCTGGGCCTACCCAGAAATAAATCCAGTTTTTCAACTACTTTTTCAGAAATTGCATGCTCTAATTCTTCTGCTTCCACATGAATCTCACTCCAATCAAAACCCAGGGTCTCCACCAGAAAAGTTTCCAGCAAACGATGGCGACGAAGCATATTCATTGCAAGTTTTCTACCCTTTCTGGTAAGAGCAACTCCTTGGCGAGGATAATACTTAAGCCAACCATCTCTTTCCATATTTTTTACCATCGAAGTGGCGGTGCCGGGGGTCACCGACAATTCGCTTGCCACTTTTCCCATCGTTACCTTGGTACAGTTTTCATCCAAGGTGACCATGAGGATTTGCTTGAGGTAGTTTTCTACGGTCGATGAAGCCATTCCTAACTTTTAGGGATGTCCAAGGTTGACTCAAGATAAATCTAAGATATGGTTTTGAGTCGTCAAAGTTATTTTCTTGCTAAATCAATGAATTTTTTGAATTACAAATCATTTTGGATTGCCGTCTTAAGTTTATCCTTTTTTTTTAGTTGCACCGATATTCCGAATGAAAAGGAGGCAGAGAAACCTTCCGGTTCGAACATCACCATTGTAACCACCACCACACAAATAACTGATCTAGTCAAGCAACTCACCGGAGGGCATTGTAAGGTAATTCCAATGATGGGACCGGGCGTTGACCCCCACCTTTATAAGCCTACCGCCCGTGATGTTATGTCTTTAAGCACTGCGGATTTAATCATTTTTCATGGCCTGCAATTGGAAGGGAAACTTGGAACTGCTTTTGAAACTGCGGGGCTATCCAAGGACAAGATATTTTCTATTTCTTCCGTAATCGACCCAAGCGTCTTATTGTTTGCGGATGAAGAGGAAGGTAAATTTCCTGACCCTCATATCTGGTTTGATCCAGAAATCTGGACAATCTGTCTACGAGCTTTAGCGGATAAACTTAGCTCCTTTTTACCGGAACATGAAGTGTTTATTTCCGAAAAAGCAGATCAATTGACTAAGGATTTTCAGAAAGTCCAAGAATGGGGTGCAAAGTCTATCAAGAGGATTCCACCTACACAAAGAATTCTAATTACAAGCCATGATGCCTTTCAATATTTCGGCAGATCCTTCGGGGTTGAGGTGATCGCCTTACAGGGAATCTCGACTGCTGCCGAAGCCGGACTCGCCGATCGCTCTAATTTGGTAGATTATCTAAAAGAGAGTAATATTCCCTGTATCTTTGTTGAGAGTAGCGTCAACCCCAAGGCACTTCAGCAAATTGGCAGGGAAGCAGAAGTGGCATTAGGAAAACCTCTTTTTTCAGATGCGTTGGGTGCCGAAGATACTTTTATTTTCGCAGCCGATGGGCAAAAACATTCCCTAGCCTCTTGGTCAGGAATGATGATATACAATATTCAATCCATCGTTGAAGGATTGGCTCCGGACGGACAATGAAAGCAAAACCGATCGAGATTCATGACCTGACTGTTTCTTTTCAAAAAAAACCGGTTCTTTATGGGGTTGATCTTGAAGTGGAAGAAGGATCGCTTGTGGGTATCATCGGGCCTAACGGTGCGGGCAAGTCAACCTTGATTAAGACCATTATGAATATGATTACCCCGAATGGTGGTTATGTTAAAATTTTTGGGGGAAATCAAAAGAACGGAATTAAGAGGATCGGATATGTTCCTCAACGGGAATCGGTAGACTGGGACTTTCCAGTTACCGTCATGGATGTTGTTCTAATGGGAAGGTATGCTCATACTCGCTGGTTCCGGAAAATTGGGAAGTCTGACCGACAGGTTGCACAAGCATGCTTGGAGCAAGTGGACATGACCGCCTTTGCAGATCGACAAATTGGAAACTTATCCGGCGGTCAACAGCAACGGGTTTTTCTTGCCCGTGCCTTAGCTCAAGACAGTTCGATTTATCTCATGGACGAGCCTTTTGCAGGAGTAGATGCGGTCACGGAAAAGACCATTATTTCAATTCTTAAAAATATGAAGAAAGAGGGAAAGACTGTGGTGATCGTTCATCATGATCTGGCTACGGCAAAAGAATACTTCGATCACTTACTTCTACTTAATATGAGAAAAGTAGCGTACGGGCCAATCAACCAAGTCTTCACGCATGAATTATTACAGAAAACCTACGGAGGGAAGCTAACGGTCTTCTCTGAAATTGCATCCCGGGCTGCAAAACAACCGGAAATTGAGAATAAAATGCAAAGAAGTGAAAACTAAAGCCTAGCCTTATGTTCTGGAAGACAGAAAAAACTCTAGGATTTCCCCGTTCGCTTGGCATCGTCACTGCATCCATCGCCTTCTCAACAAACCTGCAGGCAAAACAAATTGATTGGAACAAAGCCGAATCTTTTTTTGAGCGGACTTCAAGGTTTTGGCAAATGCAAGACCAGTCCGTTCAAATTGTTGTGCTCGGGTCCATCCTTATTGGTATATCTTGCGGTCTGATTGGAAGCTATGTGGTCACCAGAAGATTATCTTTATTTGGAGATACCCTCTCCCATGCCGTTCTTCCAGGAATTGCGATTGGTTTTATCTGGTCTCAGTCCAAGGATAACCCAGCCTTGTTAATCGGAGCTATAATCGCCGGGTTTTTAGGGGTTACCTGCCTAACCCTCTTACAAAAGTATACTCCAATCCGGCAAGA
>CESN01018530.1_pt1 | contig 36110 bp, 29 predicted proteins | sample 531181 | NCBI WGS metagenome assembly CESN01 (sample SAMEA2621990, study PRJEB7988) | marine metagenome | isolation source: saline water (ENVO:00002010), including
TGGACAGAGACCAGCGGGTACAGAACCTTACTGAGCAACTTGCCATTGCAGAAACTACTCGACCAGGTATTTCCCCTGATAATTCTGCCCTTAGAGCCCAGATCATTCGGCTACAGGGCATGTTTCAAGCGGCAACTGACCGAGAAAGCCAAGCCAACCTACAAGTTCAAAGATTAAATCAAGAATTAACAAATGCGGATCAGAAAATGGCTGCTCTTGAGGATGCAAACCGGCAGGCTCAATCATTGAATCGTGGAGTGCCTTCAAGACTTGGTTCACTCTCCGGTCTTACAACGCAGTCTTCTCAATTTAGTCCCGTACAAATAGCGGAATTAAATTCTCTGCGTGAACAAAATAAAAGATTACAAGAGCAATTTCGATCCCTTGAAAGTGCACCAGGTCGAAGTGATCTTGACCGAAGAATTCAGGATTTAAATCAAAAGAATTTGACTGCTCAAATTCAATTAGATCAAGAAAGGTCACGAGTTCAGGATTTGCGGAAACAGTTGATTGAAGCTCGAGGTATCAAGCAGGAAATTGTTGAGCGTGGGCAATCTGCGAATCTAAAAGTTGATTTGTTAAATGATGAACTTGAAGATGCAAGGGGAAGGATTGGCTCTCTGGAAAAAGCATTGATAGCAGCAAGAGAAGCAATCAGAGTTTTGCAAAAGGGAGGGAATGGTTCATCAACAGTAAAAGTATCCATTCCTGATTCTTCCTTTTCCAACTTGAATCTTTCGGGTAGAAATATCCCTAATCCGCCAAGTGCTTATTCGGGTACTCCAAGTCGGTACAGATCATCGATGCAACAAAGCAGCCAATTTAATCGAATGCGTCCAAATCCTTCCCCACTTTCTTCTTTAAATCGCTCTAGTTCGACTCCTATAAGCCAGTCCTCTTTAAGTGCCCCGGTAGTGCAGAAAGTTCCTTCCGGACAGTCTACGATGCAACTGATGGCAGAGGTTCAGTTCTTGAATAATAAAAAGAGACCTGCTGGCTTCACAGAGTTTTTTCTTGTCCGTAATAGTTTAGACTCAATCATGGAGAGTGCTCGAATCAGAATTCCACCGAATGAAGGGATCTCGTCTTTTGCCGAATTTTGGGCGAGAGCTGTGCAACGGGGATACCGATTCCCTGGAGTTGCAGCCGCCATACGAAATGCTTTAGCCCGCGCTAGTTTGACCAGACTGAAGACCAATTCGATCGGAGTCGCAAATGTCGATAATTTAGAGAGTGGTAGTTACTTCGTGATCGGAGCCTCGACTTTGGGCCAAGTGGGGGTTGTTTGGTCAAAGCAAGTGTCTTTGAAAGGGGGAGAAAATCAAATTTCCCTAGATCTCAGAGATGCTACTTGGGCGCAGTAAATCAATTATCGAAATTGTTTTACAATTCTTAAGTACCTAGAAGATTCAATATCTCCAGATTTTACTGCCTTTTCAAGCCATCCTTCTGCAATTTTATAATCAATTTCTACACCTTGACCAAGAAAGTAAAGAATTCCAATATAACGCAGGGATTCAGATTGATTAAATTCGGCTGCCTTGGTGAACCATTCCATGGCTTTCGTATAGTCTTGGTTTTTGTAGGCTAAAAGACCAAGTTCGTTCATTGCTTCAGAGTCACCACTTTGGGCAGCTTCTTTAAGGAGATTAAGGGCAGCCCCTTCATCTTCACCAGTTGCAATGAATTGCTTAGCTACTTCAACAGAGTCAGCCTCGTTCAAGGGTGCAAAATTATTAATTTCTGATTGCTTTAAGTCTTCCTGCAAAGGGAATCCGTCCGATTTTGAAAATTTTCCACGGTTGTCGACATTGAGTGTGGAATTAATCGCTTTGGAAGCAATTTTGTTGATCGGTTCCTGATCCGACAAGGAGTCTGAATTACCATCTAATCTGAGGAGAATGTTTTCATACCTTCGAAGTTGTAACGCAGCTTCGGCTGAACCGTTCAAAGTTGCACGCCTCAACCACTGTACAGCAAGTTCCAAGTTTTTGATAACACCATCACCCAATGCCAACTTCATTCCGAGTGTAAGCTGCGCCATGGTTAATTCCCTCTCTGCGGCCGCACGAATCCATCGAATGGCATAATCTTCATTCATGTCTAATCCATCCCCAACCGAATAAGCGAGTCCAAGATAAAACATTCCCAGAGGTATTTTATTTTGAGCTGATTTAGAAGACCACTTGAGTGCGAAGTCAGAATCTTTTTTAACCCCAATACCAGCAAAATATATCATTCCAAGAGTTGCTTGTGCGGTTGCAAATTCTAAATCAGCCGACTTTTCAAGGTTTCGAATGGCCTTAGGAATATTACGGGGAGGATTATCCATCTCCATCATACCAAGGCAGTAAAGGGCCAGGGGATCATTTTCCTTACCAAGTTCCCTTAGGTTGGAGTGAAGATAGGCTTCGTCGTATAAAAAGTAGCCCCGTTCTGTATTTCCATCTTCTAATTCAATAGAAGCTAAAGTAGCTAGCCCTATAGCACCTTCTTTGTTGGCAGCCATTCGAGACCATCTCTTGGCCTCTGCTTTGTCAATGGGAAGACCATATTCCCCAGATTTGTAAAATAAGCCTAGGGCACCTTGGTAATAAATATCTCCCTTGAGTGCCTTGGACTGAATGGTTGCAAGAGATTCGCGAAGGATGTTACTTTTTGCTTCTTGCTCCGAGGGAGTAAGAAGTGAGAAGCAAACAAGTAAATAAGAAAGTATTCTACTAATCGTGGAATGCACTTTTATTCGAATGGATTGAAACATAGTGTTATGGGCAGTTCCATTGAAGTCTTAAATAATTGGCAGGTAGGGCAAGACTATTATAAAAGTAAAATTATTCATTATGAGCTTGAAAGAATTCAAAGTATGTAAAAAGTGCGATTTTGAATGGCATGTCAAAGATGGTTCATGTTGCCCAATATGCGAGTCATCAGAGGAATCGGCTGTAGAGAAGGGTGGGGTCTTTGGTACAGGTAAAGATGCAGATAGATGGAGAGATTGGTTTAAGTTATTGGGCCTAGTTGCTTTGGTATATATTATTTTTTACACTATTTCAGGTAGGTAATAATAGGGAAACTAGTAAACAAGTTTAATTATTTTCCAAATCTTTGGGAAGAAAAGGTTGTTCAAATGCGTCCTTAAAATTATACCCGTCCTCAAAATCATCGAGAGAGTCATTTTCTGTTCTTCCCAAAATACCAAAGTCGACCAAATTAAAAACAATATCTCCAAAGTCCCTACACTTTCTAATGTTCCAATGTTCCATGATGGTTAGAGTCATGGGACCAAAACGATCCAGGGCAAAGTCACGAATACCATCAAGCAATTGCATTCCGGAAACATGCCCCTTATTCTTGGACTTATCTTTTTCAAGATTTTTGAGCGTGTGATCCAAGGCCTCCCGGATAAAATAATAAGCTCCCTTTCCATAACGAGGGTCAGTTGCATGAATCTCTTTGATCACTTCTGGAAAATTCTTGTCGCTCATCTTAGTTCAAGGTAGTCAATATAGTAATTTGAGGTTTACACTTTTATTCCAACACCATCAAATTTTAAATGAAAGTTTCTTATTCTAGAGCCAAAGGCCGAGTCTCCTCACATTGTATTACTTGGGTATACAGGAAGAAAAGACATCGAAAATTTTTCAGAAGAAGGATCGATGCAATCCTATTTAAACATGAGAAGGAATCTGAGTTTGGCATAGATGAAAATCAACAAATCGAGAATCGAGTAGTCTTTCATTTTTTGGCAGAAATCAACGAACATTTACAGAAGATTAGTGATCGATTACATACCATCGAGAAATCCGCTGAAGAAAATCAAAGAATGTTGTTGGCAATGCAAAAGCCTGCAGCACCGAAAATATTGAGAGTTTCCGAAGCCTCCAAAGTCTTGAGAGTATCATCAAGGAAATTGTATTACCTTTTGGAAAAGGGGGTTTTTAAACGCTACAAGCTACCTCATACGCGAACAACTTTTATCAAGTTAGAGGAAGTTGAAAAGGCTTTAGGGTCCAAGGGAATTGATGCCCTCATAGAATGAGCTGTTCCGAAGCTTTTTTCTTACTTTTTCTTTGCTTGATTCAGAGGGATATGAAAAGATTACTTATTCACATTAAAGTTTATGAGTAAAAAATTTCCAGGAGGAGTAATTACAGGCGATGGTGTGCAAGCCATTTTTAACGACGCTCAGGAAAATGAGTACGCTTTACCGGCGGTCAATGTGGTTGGCTCTAATACCGTAAACGCGGTTCTGGAAACAGCTGCTGAAGTTAATTCTCCCGTGATGATTCAATTTTCTAACGGTGGTGGTGTTTTCAATGCAGGAAAAAGTCTTTCCAACGAAGGGCAAAAAGCTGCCATTGCTGGTTCGGTATCAGGGGCGATGCATGTACACGCCATGGCGGAAGCCTATGATGTGCCAGTCATTTTGCATACAGATCACGCTGCACGTAAGCTTTTACCTTGGATTGACGGACTTATGGATGCAGGTGAGAAATTTCACCAAAGGGAAGGAAAATCGCTTTACAGTTCTCACATGTTGGATCTTTCAGAGGAACCAATCGAGGATAATTTATCAACTTGTCGAGAATATTTCGTGCGGATGAACGAATTGGATATGACTGTCGAAATCGAGTTGGGTGTTACCGGGGGTGAGGAGGATGGAGTAGACAATACTGATATCGATACCGCAAGACTTTACACCCAACCGGAGGAGGTCAACCAAGCCTACGAAGTTCTATCTGAAGTAAGTAATCGCTTTACAGTAGCCGCTGCATTCGGGAATGTGCACGGAGTTTACAAACCAGGAAATGTGGAGCTTACCCCCAAAATTTTATTAAATTCTCAAGAATTCCTAAAAGAAAAGCATAGTTTATCAGGAAAACCGATTCATTTCGTTTTCCATGGTGGTTCTGGATCCTCCCGAGAGCAAATTCGTGAGGCCATTGGTTATGGGGTTGTTAAAATGAATCTGGATACAGACATGCAATGGGCTTTCTGGGACGGTGTCCATGGATACTATAATTCCAACAAAGATTATTTGCAGGCCCAGCTTGGAAATCCAGATGGTGAGGATAAACCCAACAAGAAATTTTATGATCCGCGTGCATGGTTAAGATCAGGTGAGCAGGCCTTTGTTACCCGGTTGAAAGCATCATTTGATGACTTGAACTGCATCAACCGAAACGCTGGATAATCATCTTTGATGAGTGAGTCTGGTACAGCTCAATCTCTTCCAAAAGGTTCCCTATCGGTTCTAGACCAGCTCAAAAATTATACGATAGTCGTTGCGGACACTGGTGATTTTCACTCGATAAAACAATATGAACCTAGGGATGCTACTACCAACCCCAGCCTGATCCTAAAGTCGGCTAGTGACCCACAGTATTCAGATTTGGTTGATGAAGTAGTTTTCAACGCAAATAAAAAGGGAGTGACTGATGGCGAAGCGGTTATGGATTCACTCCTTGTGAAATTTGGTGCATCTATTCTTGAAATTGTTCCTGGTCGGGTTTCTACTGAGGTTGATGCCCGGCTTTCATTCGATATTAAATCCAGTTTGGAAAAAGCTCGTTCACTCATTGCCCGGTATGAATCATTAGGGTATGATAGAGAGAGGGTTTTAATCAAATTAGCTTCGACTTGGGAAGGAGTTGAAGTTTCTCGGGTTCTTGAAAAAGAAGGAATTCATTGCAACATGACCTTGCTGTTTTCTATGGCTCAAGCGGTGGCATGTGCGGAAGCTAATTCAAAGTTAATTTCTCCTTTTGTTGGCCGTATACTGGATTGGTTTCGTGAAAAAACAGGAAAAGAATACGAAGGTGCCAAGGATCCAGGAGTGTTGTCAGTTACTGAAATCTACAACTATTATAAAAAATTTGATTATTGTACAGAGGTGATGGCTGCCAGTTTCAGAAATACCAATGAAATAAAAGAATTGGTTGGCTGTGACCTAATGACAATCGGGCCCAAGTTTCTAGAGGAAATGCAAAAAGATTATGCTGAAATATCTGAAAAGTTGAATGCTGAAAACTCCCGTAAAAATGATGCAACAAGAATGGATATGAATGAATCCACCTTCCGTCTTTTAATGAACCAAGATGAGATGGCTCATTTTAAATTGGCTGAAGGTATTCGGAAGTTCTCAAATGATGTTGAATCTTTGGGAAGCCTACTCAACGAAAAACTTTCCAAAATCTCCTAGTTTTCTTTGCATCGCATCTAATTAGTTTATTTATCTATTTGCGTTGTTAGTTTTTTTAATTAGGTTTGAACTATGAAAATTTCTTCTAAAAGTCAAAAGACAGAAAGATTGGTTAGAACCATAACCCTAACTCGTGAAGATTTATCATTATTGGATGATATTGAAAGATTTGTTTCTTCTGGTGGATACCGAATGAAGACCGATTCAAAGTTGATTCGTGCTGCCATTCAAATTGCTCAGAAATCGCTTAACAAGAAGCCTTATGATCTTGCAGATATTGCGGAGAAAGTCATGAGCGAAGATGGACGTACCCAAAGTAAGCTGTTTCTTAAAAGTAAAGATAGATCAGGCAAATAGAGTTTCGAATGCTTCCGTTATTGAATTCATCTCATATCGGGTATCACCAAGTTCCAAGATAAATGCATCTTCATTTTCACTGAGATCTAACAGGATGGGGCGATGAGGAGTATCTCCAAGTTTTTGAAAAGCCTCCGGAAGTGAGCTTTCTGAAACAAATAAAGTAGGGATTCCGATCGTTGTTTCAGAAATTGAAGTAAGGGCATGGGCAATTCCCTCTGGATCCTTTTTAACAATATTAGAATAGCCTGCTTGAGCTTGGAGATATTCAGTTTTCCATTTTTCTTTTTTCGTGTGCTGATGGAGTAAAGAGAAAACCCGCAAAAGAGAAGAATTTCCAGAAGGGGAAGCGTGGTCATACCAAAACTTTTTTCGTACGGGAGGAGGAGATTTTGAATTCGAAGCTGAAAAGAAGTAACCTGCTTTTTGTTCGTCGTTAAAGAACCTGCTACATTGCTCAACGATTGATTCGGCATCCTTCACAAATTGCTTAGAGCTTTGCACCCTGACGATTTCGCTGTAGGAAGCGAGCTGTAGGAGACTTTCTGCCCAATAAGCAAAGTCGTCTAATACGGGTTCAGTCTTTTTAAAATCATCCCCTCCCTGAGGGTATAAAATGGAATGAATTAAATCTTGGTTGTAATAAGTTTTTTTCATCCAGTCAGCCATAGTGCATGCTTTTTCGAGAAGGGACTTCTCTTGTAAGGCAATGGCGGAGTCAATCAGTGCTTTAATTACAAGAGCGTTGAGTGAAGCCACTCTTTTATGGTCAATGGTTGGGGCATGTCTTTTACAACGAAATGCTTGAAGTTGTGAAAGGACATTTTTTTCCATGAATTCATTCCACTGCTCGTCCTGGTTAAGTCTGGGTAAGAACTGGGGTTTACCAACTCCATTTATTGGCTCAAGCTGCTCCATCATCCTCCCTGCTTCCAAATTCCCAAGGATTTTATTGAGCTCTTCTTGGGTCCAAAGATAATATTTTCCCTCCTGCTCTTCGGACTCTGAATATACAGAGGAAGCAAAACCGGTGGTTTCATCACCCATCTCCGTCAAGATCCAGTGAATGCTTTTTTGCACAACTTTTCGGTATAGTGGGTTTTTAAATTTACGATAGGCTCTGGAGTAAGTTGATACCAAAAGCGAATTTTCCAAGAGCATCTTTTCGAAATGAGGAAAGGACCAATTAGAATCTATGCTGTAACGAAAAAAACCACCTTCTACATGATCAAAAATCCCACCTTTTGCCATGGAATCAAGCGTTCTTTTTACACAGGAAATAACTTTGGTTGAAAACCTTTTATTTTTTCGGGCATATTGCGATTCCGATATTGCCAAGAGAAAATCGATCTTCATCGATGGTGGAAATTTAGGAGATTTGGTAAAGCCTCCGAACTCATCGTCGTGGAGGGCGCATAGGTTGTTGGTGGCTTCGATGAGCAATTGCGGACTCCATGAATCTAGGCTGGTGCTATCAGTATGATTTGCGTGAATAAGATTTTTTATCACATTACTCGAGTTTTCCACGAGTTCGTCTCTATGGTTTCGATAATGTTCAGAAATCCTGATTAGGACTTGGGGCCATGGTGCAATTCCTTGCCCCGAGTCTTCCTTGGGAAAAAAAGTTCCTCCCCAAAAAGGTTCGCCACTTGGCAGGCAAAATACATGCAATGGCCAACCTGCTGATTGATCGAACATCCGGACTGCTTCCATATAGACTTGATCAAGGTCTGGCCTTTCTTCCCGGTCCACTAAGATGCAGACGAAGTGCCGATTCATGAGCGAGGCAATATAAGAATCTTCAAAGTTCTCACGGGACATGGTTTGGCACCAGTGGCATGCCGAATAACCGATCGAAATAAGGATCGGTTTTTGCTCAAGTTGTGCTTTCTCTAAAGCAGCTTGGGACCAAGTCATCCATTCGACCGCTTGGTTGGCATGCTGCTTAAGGTATGAACTTCTTTCTGCGTTTAGATGGTTTGGCATTACAGCATTAATAATCATTTATTGGCTTATTCCCAAGGCCTTTGACAATGGGGAATATTTTCCCGTTGTCGAGGTGGATGACTAGCTTTACGGAATATATATGCCTCAAATTCGAATATTGACTGATCGAGTAGCAAATCAGATTGCTGCTGGTGAAGTCGTTCAGAGACCAGCGGCAGTAGCCAAGGAACTAATTGAAAATAGTATTGATGCAGGGGCTACAAGAATTGAAATCGAATTTCGTAATGGTGGGAAATCCTACTTAAGGATTGAAGATGATGGAAGGGGTATGGAGCCGGATCAAGCCCTTCTAAGCTTAGAACGACATGCAACCAGTAAGATTCGTAAAGCTTCAGACTTAAACGAAATTCAAACCTTTGGCTTTCGGGGTGAAGCTCTTCCTTCGATTTCAAGCGTTAGCCGATTTGTGCTGAGAACCAGACCGAGTTCGATGCAAGAGGGAAGTGAAATCTTTATGAATGGAGGTAAGATGATTCATGTAAAAGAATGTGGGATGCCTCCGGGAACCCGCATAGAAGTATCTCATCTTTTTAATTCGGTACCAGGGAGGAGAAAATTCCTTAAGACGGAGGCTACTGAATCTACGCATATTATTCATCTTTCTAAATTATATGCCTTAGCTCACCCTCAGATTGAATTTACCTTATTGGAGGGTGGCAGAACCATATTTCGTTCACCGGTCTGTAAGGATTCTCACGAAAGGGTCAGAGAAATTTTTGGTCGGAATCTAGCCGAAGTTCTTGCACCTATTTCGATTCAAAAAAATGACTTGATGCTCGAAGGTCTTGTTGGAAAGCCTGGACAAAGTAGAAGCACCAGAAAGGAAATGATCTTTTTTGTTAATCGGAGGCCTGTAGAGAGTAAAACTATGACTTATGCCGTTTTGGAAGCGTATCATACCTATGCTCCCAAAGGAAGATTTCCTCCGGCTATCCTTTTTTTAGAAATGGATCCTGAGCAGGTAGATGTGAATGTTCATCCAGCAAAGCGGGAAATTAGATTTCGGGATGAAAGCAAAGTTCGAACTTTTTTAATGGAAAGCTTGCTTAATCGGAACAAAGAGCTTTCTTCTAGGATCGAATTCTCTGCTGCTCAAATTAACTTGGAAAAAGATGGAGATTCGGGTCGTTTAGTTCCCAAGATTGATCCTACTGTCATGGATATTTTCAAAAAAGAAATGGGACAAGACAGTAAATCTGCTCCCATTCTAGATTTGTTTTCTGGAGGCGAGATTGAAGCGAATCAAAAGGAGAAGGAAAAGCCTTTCTCCAATGAATCCCAAAACGGTTTGAAGAGAGTCGGTCCTAGAGACGCATCTACGGGTATTTGGCGGTTCTTGGATCAGTCACACGGAGACTTAGCCATTTTTTCTACGCCGGATGGGGTCCTCTTTTTTCATTCTCGAGCCGCTTATGATCGGGTTTTGTATGAGCAGTTGGAGGATGCATTTCAGGACTCAAATAAATCAGATTCTCAAGCTTTGTTGTTTCCTGAGTCCCTTGAGCTTGATGGAATTGATCAAAAGAATTTGGTGGATAGTTTAGAGCACCTTAGATCTGTTGGTTTTAAATTGGAGGAGTTTGGGAGAAATTTCTTTCGGGTAGAAGGTTGCCCTCAGTGGGTTGACCCCGAAAAAGCAATTCAATTCCTTAAAGATTTTTTGGAAATTGCAAGAGAGAGTGGTGGGACCATGAATCCAGAGAAATTTTGTAAAGAAGTCTTGGTGCACCGGGCTACCCATGACCAGTCAAATCGAAAAGGATTTTCGGATCAGGAGATTATCAGACTAGCCGAACAATTACTTAGATGTAGGAATCCCTTTAGTTGCCCTAAAGGTAAGCCAACCTTTTATGAAATTCCGAAACGAGAGATGGAGGAGAGATTTAAAAGAAACTTATAAGGTATTCTTTTTTCTTTCCATTTTTCCCATATTTTGTGATGAAATTAAATTCATGAAAATCAGTATTTTATCTTTTCTTATTTTAATATCTTTGACTTTTAAGTCTGGTTGTACCTTTTCTGAAGTTTCGCAAAAAACAAAAGATGCCTTTGAAAATAGTTCATCCTATTTGAAAAATTCCGGGAAGAAAGCCTATAAATCTAGCAAATGGGTACTGGGATTTGAAGAGGATGTTTCCAAAACTTTAAAACCCATGAGCGTATCAAAAAGAAAATTCGATGTTTTGCCTGACGGAACTCAAGTCAATATTTACGTCATGACCAATGCGAATGGCATGCAGGTGAGTTTGCTTGATTATGGGGGAACGGTGAAAGAAATTAGCGTACCTGACCGGAATGGGGAGTTTGCCAATGTGAGTTTAGGATTTTCTAAGATTAATGATTATGTGGAGAAAAGTCCTTACTTCGGTTGCATTACTGGTAGATATGCCAACCGCATTGCAGGGGGTAAGTTCTCACTTGATGGCGAGGAGTATCAACTTGCCACCAATAATGGTCCCAATCACTTACACGGAGGAGTGAAAGGTTTTGATAAGCATATTTGGAAAACGAAAATTTCGGATATTGGGACGGCGGTGGTTTTTTCCAGAAAAAGTCCGGACGGTGAAGAGGGCTATCCTGGCAACCTTGATTGTAAGGTTACTTATACCCTTACCAATGATAATGAATTAAAGGTCGATTATGTGGCAACTACGGACAAAGCAACCGTGATCAATCTCACAAATCATACATACTTCAATCTTGCTGGTGAGGGAAAAGGAGATATTTTAGGGCACGAGTTGATGTTGCCAGGGAACCGCTTTGTGGCAACCGATTCAACTAACATTCCAAATGCAATTAGTAAAGTAGCCGGCACCCCTTTTGATTTTAGAAAACCCACTGCCATTGGAGCCCGAATCGATCAAAATAAAACGCAGCTTAACTTTGGCAAAGGATATGACCACACTTGGATAGTACCCCAAAAAGAAGATGGGTTATCTTTGGCTGCTCGATTGAGAGACCCGTCTTCTGGAAGAGTACTTGAGATTTTTACCGATCAGCCTGGAATTCAGATTTATACTGGAAATTATTTGGATGGAACCATTACTGGACATGGAGGAAAACCTTATCCCTATCGTTCTGGTATGTGCTTAGAGACTCAAGTATTCCCAGACAGTCCAAATCATCAGGGCGAAAAAGGTTGGATAAGTTGTGTGCTTCGTCCCGGTCAAAAATACACACATTCAACTATTCATCGGTTTAAAACCGATTAATTACATTTAAAATTGCATTAATTATCGCATTCTCGTGAAGAATGCTCATGCTTTGGTTCTTTTATAAGTTAGAACCGTTTAAATTTTTATTCATGACTACAGTAGCGGAAAATGCATCCGAAACTTCTTCGTTCCCATCCAACATGGACACCTTAGTAGGTGATATGAAGGAGGCCATAGTGCACCAACTTCGTCTAACCCTTGCAAGGCACTTGGATAATGCTACAAAGCGTGAAATATGGATGGCAACTTGTTTGGCAGTCCGGGAGAAAGTAGTTGACCGCTTTATTGAGACCCAGGCAGTGCACAACCAGGAGGATGTAAGAAGGGTCTATTATTTAAGCTTGGAATATTTGATGGGAAGACTACTTCACTCAAACCTATGTAATCTTGGACTCGATAAAGTGGTTCAGCGAGCGCTTGCAGATTTAGGTTTTGAATATGAAGCCTTGAGTGAGGAGGAGCATGATATGGGTTTGGGAAATGGTGGTCTAGGGCGTCTAGCCGCATGTTTTTTAGATTCGATGGCAACCATGGATTTACCCGCTATTGGTTATGGTATTTATTACCAATTTGGTCTTTTTCGCCAAGACTTTGAGGATGGAAAACAAGTCGAACACCCGGATGATTGGCTGAAATATGGAAATCCTTGGGCCATTGTTCGACCTCAATATTCACAACGAGTAAGACTTTATGGCAGGGTAGAGCATGCCTACGATGATCGTGGTGATTATAAACCGCAATGGGTGGAAACGAAATATGTAGAAGGTGTTCCTTATGATCTTGCCGTCGTAGGCTTTGGTGCTGAAACCGTTAATTTCCTCCGTTTGTGGGAGGCCCGTGCTTCTGAGGAATTGGATTTGCAAGTTTTCAACCAAGGGGGCTATGTCGAAGCAGTTCGAGAAAAAGCGATGGGAGAAAGTATTTCAAAAGTGTTGTATCCCAATGATGAGACTGAGAGTGGGAAAGAACTCCGATTAGTTCAGCAATACTTTTTCGTAGCATGCTCGATTCAGGATATGATCGCTCGCTTTCAGAGAAAGCATGATCAATGGGAACAATTTCCTGAAAAGGTGGTGGTGCAACTTAATGATACCCACCCAGCAGTTGCGATCTTAGAATTAATGAGAATCTTTTTAGACGAACAAAATATGACTTGGGAAGGAGCTTGGAAGCTAGTTCAGTCTACCTTTGCTTACACCAATCACACCCTCTTGCCGGAGGCACTGGAGACTTGGAGTGAGAGTTTGTTTGAAAAGGTATTACCTCGGCATCATCAGATTGTCCGGGAGATTAATCGAAGATTTGTCGAGAATGAACTGAACGAAAAATGGAAAGGGAATCCGGATAAGATACGAAGCTTGTCCATTGTAGCCGATGGATCAATCCGTATGGCATTTCTTTCGGTGGTCGGAAGTCATTCTGTAAACGGGGTGGCAGCTCTACACACCAAGTTACTCAAGGGAAAACTACTCGCTGACTTTTCTAATCTTTATCCGAATCGTTTTAATAATAAGACCAATGGAATTACACCAAGGAGATGGTTATTAGGTTGTAATCCAGAACTTTCTGATCTGATTAGCTCTGCAATTGGAAACCAATGGGTTAAGGACTTGGATCTCTTGCGAGGCTTGGATAAGTTTGCAGACGATCCGTCTTTCCAGAAGGATTTCATGGCGATTAAGAGAAAGAATAAGGAAATTCTCTCTCAGAAAGTTATCGAGAAGATGGACTTAGCTATTGATCCTGCTGCCCTGTTTGATTCCCAGATTAAGCGTCTGCATGAGTATAAAAGACAGCATCTTAACCTTTTGCATATTCTTACGCTTTATCGCCGGCTACTCCATAATCCTGACCTTGAGATTTCACCGCGGGTGTTTATTTTTGGAGCCAAGGCTGCCCCAGGGTACCACATTGCTAAAGTAATTATTCATGCAATTAATTTGGTAGCCAAAAGAATTAATCATGACGAGAGAGTAAAAGATAAGCTCAAAGTTGCCTACTGGCCAAACTATGGAGTTTCTTCCGCTGAGAGAATCATACCGGCTACCGATTTATCCGAACAGATTTCGACTGCTGGAAAAGAGGCCTCGGGTACTGGAAATATGAAGTTTGCACTGAACGGAGCTTTAACCATAGGTACCTTAGATGGTGCCAATGTAGAAATTCTGGAAGAAGTAGGAGATGAAAATATCTTCATTTTTGGCAAAACGGTAGATGAGATCGAAGACCTTAAAAAGAATGGTTATGAGCCTCGTAGCTATTATGAGAAAGACGAAGAATTAAAGGCTGTCCTTGATTGGCTTTCTTCCGATTATTTTTCTCCCGATGAAGGTCATATTTTACAAGATTTACCCAAGAGTTTACTAGACTGGGGTGATCCCTTCTGCGTTTTAGCAGATTATCGCGCCTATTTGGATGCACAAGAACAAGCGAGTGATGTATACGTAAATCCTTCTAAATGGGCAAAGATGGCAATTCATAATGTTGCAGGTTCAGGGAAATTTTCATCCGACCGCACCATATCTGAATACGCAGAGGATATATGGGGATTGAAACCAGTCAGAGTTTCTCCAAGTCGCTAAACCCTTCTATGCCTCGGTTTTTTCTAGTTTTCCCTGCATTTTGCATTCTGTTTTCTACTTACAAATTATCTTTTGCATCCAAGATTCCTTTTGAACCTGGTGAAAGACTGGAGTATTCCATGAAATGGGGTTTTATTCCAGTAGGTCATGCAACGCTAGAGGTTTTAACGAAAAAAAAAGAAGGAAGAGAATCTTGTTATGTTTTGTTCTTTTCTGTTCGAACGAATGCATTTGCAGATAAAATTTATAAAGTGCGTACGGAAATTAAGAGTGTTGTGAATTCTGCTTTTACTCGCTCAATAAGTTATAGCAAAAAGCAAAGAGAGGGGAATACTCAACGCGATATTGAGGTAAAATTTGATTATCAAAATTCAAAGTCGGTTTATAAGGAAAAAAATAAAGATCCAATATCGATAAAAATCCCAGATAGGGTATTTGATCCCTTGTCGATCGCATATTTTTTTCGATTAGGGACTTTACGAACCGGGCAAGCTACCAGAATCCCAACTTGTGATGGTAAGAAAATCAAAGAGATCATTGTTACAACAGGCAATAGGGAAAGGGTGAAAGTACCGGCGGGTTCATTTTATGCCTATTCCACCTTACCTGAAATGAAGAATTTGAGTGGAGTTTTTAAAAAAAGTCCAGATGGTATACTCAAGGTCTGGTATTCAGATGACTCCAGAAAGATTCCAATTAAAATAAGCAGTAAAGTAATTATTGGAAGTTTTACTGCTAGGTTGGAGAAAATTTCGAGCAGCATAAAATAAAATTTATGAAAAAGTTATTCTTTATCTGCTTTCATAAGGGTCACAAATGATCTCAAAGCAGGGGTAAGTACTCGGTTTTTCTTGTAAATTACGGCGAGCGGACGGTTATGAATACCCCCCTCTAATTTGTATGTTACCAGTTGATTTCTTTCTACTTCGTTTTTAACAGTACTGGCGGGCAAAATTGCCAAGCCAGCATTGATCTCAAGAGCCCTTTTTACGGTCTCAACATTGTCAAATTCCATGGTTATGGAAACTTCAATCCCGGCATTTGCAAGGATTTCATCCGTTGCTTTACGGGTTGGAATGTCTCTTTCAAAAGCAACTAGATCCGTACCGCTAAGGTTGTCGATCGACAATATTTTCTTCTTTGCTAATTTATTTTCCGGACTCATTGCGACGACGAGTTCATCATTGGCAAAGGGTTCAATGATTAGTTCTTTGTTTGGGGACGGGAAAGCTACAAGTCCCAGATCTGCCGTGCCGTGTAAGACATCATCATAAACTAGGTTGGCCCTTCTGTACTCAACTCTGGCATTGACCGATGGGAACTCTTTAATGAAGATTTTAAGGTATGGGGGTAATTCGTGCAATCCGATACTATTTACAGTGGAGATATGAATGGTTCCACTAACGATGTTCCGCATTTCTTGAATTTCACAATGTAGTTTTTCATACAAAGATAGAATTTGTTTAAAAGTCGAATAAAGAGCAGTACCTTGAGGGGTGAGACGGAATTTCTTCTGATTACGATCGATAATAAGCATATCGTAGTGAGTTTCCATAGCTTTAAGTTGTTGACTTACAGCTGATTGAGTCACTTCATTAAGGCGAGCTGCTTTCGAAAAGCTTTTTGTTTCAACCAAATCACAAAAGGTCTTAAAATTCTGAATATGCATGATACATTACCTATAACCTCTACTTATAATAAGCAAACCTATTCCATCTATTTAACTAATGTTAACCGAGCTAGAATTTAAAAAGAACCTTGAATTTGTCCAAGAACAGATTCGTAAAGCATGCGATCAAGCGGGGAGGAAACCAACTGAAGTCCATTTACTTCCGGTTACCAAAAATTGGCCAAGTGAAATTATCACCTACTGCAAGAACGCGGGATTCGATACCGTTGGGGAGAACCGGGTACAAGAAGCGGTAGCCAAGCAGGAAGCGGTAACTGGTATGAATTGGGAACTTATCGGACACTTACAATCGAACAAAGCAAAGAATGTTGTCGGTAAATTTAGCAGGATTCAAACGGTGGATAGCGAAAAATTAATTCGAAAACTGGAGGACTCATGCAATCGAAACGAGATGGAAATGAAAATTTTACTCCAAGTTAATGCAGGAGAAGATCCTGCAAAGTTTGGATGTTCGCTAGAAGGCACCGCTCGCTTGCTTGCATTTGCTTTATCCCAAAAGCAGATACGCGTGGAAGGTTTGATGACCATTGCACCTTATGCACCTGAGGATTTGGATGTTGCCCGTTCTGCTTTTGCAAAATTAAGGAATTTGAGAGATCGCCTTAGTGATGAGTTTAATGTAGAACTGAGTGAGCTTTCGATGGGAATGACCTTAGATTTAGAGCAAGCGATCGAAGCTGGCAGTACTATGATTCGCGTGGGATCTGCACTTTTTGGGAAACAATAGATTCACTTTGATAAGAAGATTTCTTGCCCAAAGTATGAAATCAAGGGTATATGAAATAGATGGAAGTTTCTGAAAAGCGAATTTTTAAGTCACTCAAGACCTTGGTTGATGATGAAACTCCACTTGTTCGGGATGCAGTGATTAAGCAACTTAAAAGCCAACCTGAATTAGGCAGGCTTTTCTTGAAAGATATTTTAGAAGGCTCGGACCCATTCCTTGCCAAGCATGCACAAGAAATCAATAAAACATTGGGATGGGCTGATGTAGTCGGTGATTTTATCGAATTCATTCGTTCTCAAAGATATGAACTGGAAACCGGATGGTTTTTGCTGGATCGAACGGTTTATCCGAATTTCCAAGCCACTAGTGCAACCTTGTTCATGGATGAATTATCGGATCGGGTTCGCGAATTGGTAGCACCCCCTTTAAACCCACGACAGACTTGTCTGGTCATCAATCGTGTATTGTTTCACGAATATGGTTTTCGGGGAGCGGGAAAAGGTTTTGAGCATCCAGAAAATAGTTTTCTCCATCGGGTTTTAGATCGAAGGCAGGGGCTTCCCATAACTTTATCGGTACTTTACTTACTGATCGCTCGAAGAATTGGTCTTGAATTAGAGCCCATTGGATTGCCCGGTCGATTTATGGTAGGATGTTTTTCCGAAGACCGCCCCTTTTATTTGGATGCTTGGTCAGGAGGTAAAATTCTAGAACTTGAGCAAATGAAAAACTTTCTTGAACATTCATCGATCGAAGATTCTGGTTCAGCCCTTCTACCCGTAACGGTTGGAGAAACCTTATGTCGAGGCTGTAGGAATTTAGTTCATCACTTTTTACTGGCAAAAGATCCTGAGAAATCGAATTTGTTCAGTGGATTCGTGAAAGAATTCGAAAGAGTGCAACGGCTTGCCTCCAATGCTTAAAACCACTCTTAGTTTTGATCAAATAAAGCCACTCCCTGAAAATCGAGTTGGATTAGCTGTTCTCGGGGATCCAATCTGCCATTCGCTCAGCCCAAGCCTCCACAATTCTGCCTTGGCCGAGTTGTCTTCCCGAAAGCCTGAATTTAGTCATTGGCACTACAGTAAGGTGCAATTAGCTTCCGCAAAATTAGAAAAAGCCCTCCCTCAATTTTGGCAATGTGGTTATCAAGGTTTGAATCTAACGATACCGCATAAGGTCGAGGTTTTACCTTTTCTCTCATCGGTGGATTCGGATGCTGAAATGATGGGAGCGGTTAATACTCTAGTAAGAAAAAAACAGGGCTGGCATGGTTGTAATACCGACGGGTATGGACTTGAGGAAGGACTTCGGGAGGATTTAGGAGTTGAGATTAAAGGGTCTGAAGTCCTTTTGCTTGGAGCGGGTGGAGCAGCAAGAGCTGCCGCTGCCCGCTGCCTTCAAAGTGGATGCTCGCGATTGTGGATGGGCAACCGTTCTACGGAAAGATTAACTGAAGTAGTAGAAATTTTAAGTACAAGTTTTGAAAGCGATAAAATATGTCCCTTCCCACTGAAGGATATACCGAAGCAAATTTTTACGGTAGAGAACTTAATTGTAATCAACGCCACATCATTGGGCCTTCGAGAAACGGATCCTTGCCCCGTCGAACTAATTAATTTTCACCCGAGTTCAAAAATATATGATATGATTTACAACCCTCCAGTGACCAAGCTGCTTCATGCTGCTAAGCAATTGGATCTTACCCAGGCAAATGGCTTATCTATGTTGGTTCACCAGGCAGCTCAAGCCTTGGAACTTTGGACCCAAGAAGAAATTTGTGTTGCTGCAATGTATCAGGGTGTTGCGGATAATCATTAATTAAAAGATGGAAGCATTTCTAGCGAATCCAAACTTGATTTCTTTGTTCGGCTTTTTCCTGGGTGCGATTGTCGGAAGTTTTATTAATGTTTGTGCATATCGCATTCCTCAAAATAAGTCCGTCATCTTTCCCTGTTCCTTCTGCCCCTCCTGTGAAGAGCCAATTCCATGGGTCCGGAATATACCTCTTTTTAGTTGGTTGTTTCAACAGGGATTAGCCCATTGTTGCTCATACAAAATACCAATTCGTTATTTTTGGGTAGAGCTTTTTACCGCTATTGGATTTGCATATCTGTTCTATGCCGGTTCTTCTTTTTCTAACCTTGTCTTTACTTTAACGGGGTGTGCATTTGTTTTTCTCTTGATTTCAGTAATCGTAATTGACATGGAAACCATGACAATTCCAGATCGGTTTTCTATTGGAGGTGCTTTGCTTGGGCTCCTCTTATCTTTTGCTTTTCCCTCTATGCACGCATTGGATAATCTAGAATTTGCTTCTCATCTTATTTCATTCTTTGAATCTTTGATGGGATTATTGCTTGGCTCTTCCTTGCTTTATTGGATCGGAGCTATCGCATCCCGCGTATTCGACCGTGAGGCTCTGGGCGAGGGAGATGTTAAGTTACTCGGATGTATTGGTGCATTTTGTGGTTGGAAAGGTGCTGTTTTTACCATTTTTGGAGGTGCTATGGTTGGATGTATCTTTATGATTCCTATGCTTTTGCTTTCTAGGCTTAATTTGAGAAAAGAGGATTTAGATAAAGAAGATCGGAAAATAGAGTGGGGGATGGAGATACCCTTTGGTCCCTTCTTGGCGATTGCAGCAATTCTCTTTTGGGTTGGGGCAAGATTTTGGGTTGAAGAGTGGTTTTCAGAGAAGCTTAACCCCTTTCTTGAATTCATTGTGACTTAACCAGCTTTTTGCGTTGAATAATGATAAGCTTATGGGCATTTATCATATTTTTCTCCCAAACATTTACCCAGCTTAATTATGAAAAAACTGCTTGTTGCAAATCGTAGCGAAATCGCGGTGCGAATTTTTCGTTCTGCTTCCGAACTAAACCTTCGGACCGTTGCAATTTATGCTGAAGAAGACCGCTTTGGAGTCCATCGATTCAAAGCGGACGAAGCATATCTTGTTGGTAAAGGAAAAGGACCCGTTGCCGCTTACTTGGATATTGAATCCATTATCTCTTTGGCTAAGGAGAAAAAAGTGGATATGATACACCCAGGCTATGGCTTCTTATCCGAGAATGCCCATTTTGCCAGAGCATGTGAAGATGCTAGCATTATCTTTGTGGGGCCATCTCCTGAACTTTTAGAGCGGATGGGGGACAAGGTTGCTGCTAAGAAAGCAGCGGATGAAGCGGGAGTTCCAACTCTGCCAGCAACTCCTAATCCAGTGTCCAAACCTGCTGAAGCCTTAAAATGGGGCCGTAAGATTGGCTTCCCGTTAATCATTAAGGCAGCTTTTGGTGGAGGAGGTCGAGGGATGCGGGTTGTTCATAAAGAAGAAGATCTCAAATCGATGTTGGAGGAGGCTCAGGGGGAAGCCGAAAGAGCATTTGGCAATTCTGCGGTTTTTCTCGAGAGGTATGTTGACAAGGCGAAGCATCTTGAGGTGCAAATTCTTGGAGATCGAAAAGGAAATATCGTTCATCTTCATGAAAGAGATTGTTCTGTTCAAAGAAGGTATCAAAAAGTGGTAGAGGTTGCTCCCTCCATCGGTCTGGATTCGAAAGTAGTGAATGAACTTTGCCAAGCTGGAGTCAATTTGGCGAACAAAGTTGATTATAACAATGCAGGAACCGTTGAGTTTCTTTTCGATCAAGATACCCAGGAGTGGTTCTTCATAGAAATGAATCCACGAATTCAAGTAGAGCATACAGTCACAGAGCAAATTACTGGAATTGATATCGTTCGGTCTCAGATCCTCGTTGCGATGGAACATGACTTGCATGGAAAAAGAATAGGGATTCCTCAACAAGAAAATATCGCTCGGAATGGTTGTGCCGTGCAATGTCGGGTGACTACAGAGGATCCCGAAAAAGATTTCACTCCTGATTATGGTAAAATTCTCAGCTATCGCTCTGCTGCTGGTTTTGGGGTACGGCTTGACGGTGCAATGGGGGACACCGGTTCTATTATCACCCCATTCTATGACTCCTTGTTGGTTAAACTTACCACTTCTGGTCCGGATTTGCCCCAAGCTCTGGATCGAATGCATCGATCGCTGCGTGAAATGAGGATACGGGGGGTGAAAACAAACATTCCTTTTTTGGAGAATGTAATCGCTCACAAAGACTTCGTTCAAGGTAAAGCAACGACTCGAATGATCGATGTTACTCCAAGTTTATTCAAGTTTAAGGCCCGTAAAGACAGAGCTACCCGCTTACTACGCTATCTGGGTGAAGTCATCGTAAACGAGAACCCCCAAGTTAAGGGAAGGGATCGGATCAGCAATCCACTTCCCCTGATCGTTCCTGAATATAATGCCAGAGAAGATCCACCTCGGGGTACCCGTGATCTCTTACTTTCCATGGGAGCTTCTAAGTTCTCCAGTTGGGTACGTGAACAAAAGCCTTTGATGGTTACGGACACGACATTGAGAGATGCACATCAATCACTTTTTGCTGCCAGAATGCGATCTTATGACATGCTGACCGTTGCCGAATTCATCTCCCGCCGCTTATCCAGTCTCTTTAGTCTAGAAATGTGGGGTGGGGCAACCTTTGATACTAGCATGCGTTTTCTTGGCGAATGTCCATTTGAACGCTTGCGAATGCTTCGGGAAAAAATCCCTAATATACTCTTTCAGATGCTCCTTCGCGGGTCTAATGCAGTTGGTTATGCCAATTATCCAGATAATGTGGTCCGAGAATTTGTTATTCACTCTTCCGAGGCTGGTATGGATGTTTTTCGTATTTTTGACTCCCTTAATTACCTGCCAAATCTAAAAGTTGCCATGGAAACGGTAGCTGAGAAAACCCACTCCCTATGCGAGGCTGCAGTCTGCTTTACGGGTGATTTTACTGATTCAAACGAAGAAAAATATGTGTTGAAATACTATGTAGAGCTAGCGAAGGAGCTAGAGAAGATGGGAGCACATATCCTAGCAATTAAAGATATGGCTGGGCTTTGCCACCCCGCAGCGGCCCAAGAATTAGTCAAAACCTTACGCAATGAAATTTCGATTCCGGTTCACTTTCATACTCATGATTCAAGTGGAATTGCCTCGGCCTCCGTATTAAAAGCTTCAGAAGCTGGTGTCGATGTGGTTGATCTAGCGGTTTCCTCCATGTCTGGCTGTACCAGCCAACCTAATCTCAATTCTGTGGCACATGCACTTAGGAATATGCCGAGGTCGACAGGTTTGGATGTGGATGCTTTGAATGAACTTTCCCTATACTGGGAGACTATTCGCCAGTACTATTCCCCCTTTGATACTTCTCCACCCTTCGGTGGTGCAGAGGTTTACCAACATCAGATGCCGGGCGGGCAGTATACCAATTTGAGGGAGCAAGCCACCGCTCTTGGTCTTGGAAAACGTTGGCCAGATGTGGTCAAGACTTATCGGGAAGTGAACGAACTTCTAGGTGATATCGTCAAGGTTACTCCTAGTAGTAAATGTGTGGGTGATCTTGCTATTTTTCTGATTACAAAAGGGGTCAAGCCATCTGATCTTACCAATTTGCCTCCAGAAACCGGTTTCCCTGAGTCGTTAATCGATTTAATGTCCGGTAACTTGGGTCAACCTACAGGAGGATGGCCTAAGGATATCCAAAAAGTTATCCTCGGTGGAAGGAAGCCATTGAAAGGCCGACCTGGAGCGTCTGCACCTAAGATTGATCTCGCCAAGGAGTCTGTCAAAATCAAGAAGAAATATGGTAATAAGACAACGGATGATGATTTGTTTTCCTTTTTGATGTACCCCAAGGTTTATGATGACTTTAGAGACTTTAGAAATAAGTATGGGGATGTTTCTGTCTTACCTACAACTGCCTATTTTCACGGTTTGAAACCAGGAGAAGAAATTTCGATCGATATTGAAGAGGGAAAGACTTTATTCATCAAACTTCTCCATGTGGGAGATCCGGACGATAAAGGGGTGCGCCCCTTAACCTTTGAGTTGAATGGAAAAGCTCGTACTACTCTGGTTAAGGACCAAAGTATAAAGGGTGATGCCAAAGCAAGAGAAAAAGCGGATCCCTCAAATAACATGCATATTGCCGCCCCAATTCCTGCTATGATCAGCAGCATTGCCACCAGTGTCGGTAAAAATGTAGCCAAGGGTGACAAGGTCGCGGTTCTTGAAGCTATGAAGATGCAAACGACGCTTTATGCATCATCCAAAGGGGTCGTGGATGAGATCCTGGTGGGAGTGGGGGACTCAGTAGAATCTAAGGATTTAGTAATTCGATTAAGATGACGCTAAAGCGGAGTACTTTTAGACCGATTATTTCGGGGTGAGAAATTTTTTTGTAAGCTCCTTGTCTTTAGGCAAAGCTCTTTTGTGTTGTGTGAGTACATACAGCATTGTACCCACTACTTCTGCCGAAGTTATTGTTGTGCCCGAATTGAATTTGGAGAAAGCGATTTGTCAATCTTTGGGAGTTTCCAGAGATAATCTTACTCAAAAATTAGTGGAGGAAGAGTTGACCAGCTTAGACGCAAGTTCCTTGGAAATAAGAGACCTTACGGGTCTTGAATTTGCTAAAAATCTGGAAATTTTAGTTCTTAGCAACAATTTAATTGAAGATATTTCCCCTATTTCCAATCTAGCTTCAATTACCAAGTTGGACCTTTCCGGAAATCGAATTCGGAACCTGAGCGGATTAGTTCCTCTCTCAGGTAGTAAAATGAGAAAAGAAGTTGCTGACTTTCAACTATCTTTGGAAGACCACAAGATTTCCCGGAGTCAGAAAAATGAGCTGATCATGAAAATGTCTGAAGTCGTGGAGCGATTAAAGCTTGGACCATGGGCTTTACGGGAATTAAATATCTCGGGAAATCGATTACTCGGTCTATCTGGTATCGAGCACCTTACCGATTTAGTTTTCTTAAATGTTTCCAAGAATGCACTGATTGACTTGGAGGGTTTGAGCAAAATCAAGACGCTAGTCACCCTTTACGCACAAGAAAATCAATTAGGTCGCGTCGAATCTTATATCGATGAAAACAAAAATAAGTCCTACGACTTAGGGGAACCGATTGAAGACCAAAGCGGAAACGGAAAAAGAGATACTGATCCTCTAATCGAACTTAAAAGTCTTCCGCTACTTACCAACTTATACCTTTATAACAATTTGCTTAGTTCCCTCGATTCCATCGAAGATCTTCCTAGGTTAAAAACTTTTTTTGTTTCTGGGAATAGAATAAGGGATATTTCAAAGCTTCAATTCTTTCCATCTTTAGTTCGGTTGTCTCTTTCGAATAATCAAATTACTGATTTAAGTGGGTTAAGGGAAAGTAACCGATTGCAGCAATTGTATTTAGTTGAGAATCGTATTTCTGATCTCCGACCTTTGCAGGGTCTAATCAGCCTCAAGGAGTTGCATTTACAACGAAATCTAATTGTTAATCCAAACCCAATTGAATCCCTTACCGGCTTAGAAGTTTTATCCGTTTCCTACAACTTGATTTTCCAAGGCAGTTTTTTTCGAAAGCTCGATAAATTAAAAAGGCTTTCCTTGTCCTACAATTGTTTTCGACCCGAGGATTCTGAACTAGTCAACGACATACAAAGACTGAAGTCTAATGGCACATTTGTAACTTTGGGTAAGCAGAGAAAAAGAATAGTTGAAGCTGAAGCACTGAGTGGATTTCTCTCAGGTTACCCACAAGCCAATCAGGAACTCGGAGACTACCTAACTTTGAACGGGTACAACTTATTTATGGATTTTGTAGAAGACTCCAAGGTCGGTGATGAAGTTAAGTCAGCCTCCATTTTATATTGGCTGAATACCCTGAAGCGTGGGAAGAAGCTGGAGGATTTTGATTTTCTTGCAAACTGAGGAAATTATGCTGACAGTTTGTTTACAGCCAATCATTTGTTTTCCAAGTATAACAAAGTGGCCAAAATAACTGAAATTATAAAGCATGTGAAATACACCAATTTTAAGAGTACTTTTTGCAAGCTATGAGATCGTACAAAACCATCTACAAATTTGTAGTACTCTCTTCTAAACCTCTTTATTAGAGGTTTTTTTCTTTTGGATTGTGGCATAATTACCGAGGCGTCTTTATTAGAATCATTATCTTGTGGGTGCAAGCTTCTTGAATAATTGCTTCTCCCTTTACATCGGAACAAACTTGAAATAGGAAGATTATTTCTTTTTAAATGTCCATTAAACAAAGGTCGATTCGCAGAGAACGCTCTATCATTGGTAAATCTCTTCATACTGGAGAAGAAGTATCACTTACGATAAAACCCGCCAAAGCGAACACGGGTTATATTTTTCGCCGGATAGATCTGTATGGTCAACCGGAGATCCTGCCTCTTTCTTCCAATGTAACTGATCTGGTACGGAGTACCTCCATTTCCAATGGGAATGCAAAGGTTCACACGATTGAGCATGTCCTTAGTGCCTTAGCTGGTTCAGGTGTGGATAATGTGGTTATTGATTTGGATGCAAGTGAGCCACCAATCATGGATGGCTCAGCACGCCCCTTTGCCAACCTAATTTTAGAAGCTGAGCCGGTGGAGCAAGATGCGGAGCGGGAATTTTTTCGTTTACCTTATCCCGTTTCTGTCACCAACGGAAATCGGTCGATGATTGCATTGCCCTACAACGGATTAAGAATTACTTGCACCTCGACTGACGAAAGGGCAAGTCATGTTCAGCACCTCTCTATCGAGTTAGATCCCGAAACCTATCATGCAGAGCTTGCTCCGGCCCGTACATTTACTCTTTACGAAGACATAGAGGAGTTATTGAAACTTGGGAAAATCCGGGGTGGAAGCCTAGATAGTGCTATCGTAATCAAAGGAGATAAAATTCTTTCCAAAGAACCTCTCCGTTTTGAAGATGAATTCGTAAGACATAAGATTTTAGATATTGTTGGTGATTTAGCCTTACTCGGGAAGCCTCTTTATGCTCATATTATCGCGGTTCGCCCTGGTCATTCCTTGAATGCAGAATTGACCACCAAGCTCAGTGAATTAATGAAAAAAGGGGAGCAAGTAGATGAAAAGTCTATGTCTCCAGCCAAAGGTAAATCCTTCGTGCTTCCGGACGAAACTGAGTTGGATGTCAGGCGGGTTTTGGATGTTTTGCCTCACCGTTTTCCCTTTGTTATGATCGATAGAGTTGCTTCCATTGAAGGAGGGGAGAAATTAGTTGGTATTAAGAATGTAAGTATTAATGAACCGTTTTTTACCGGACACTTCCCGGGCCATCCGGTGATGCCCGGGGTGCTACAACTAGAAGCTATGGCTCAAGCGGCCGGTATTTTATTACTTCGAAGAGGATCAGCAGAAGGAAAGGTAGCTTTTTTCATGAGTGCGGATAAGGTAAAATTTCGAAAACCTGTGGTTCCTGGAGATCAACTCATTATAACTGCAAAACTTGAAAAAGTTCGGGGTAATAAGTTGGCAACTGCCAGTGTTGAATGTAAGGTTGGAGAGCAGATCGTTTCCTCAGCAAGCCTGATGTTTTCAATCATGGATGGAAAAGAAGTTCGTTAATTATGGCGGTGAATATCCATTCAAGTGCCATCGTTGACCCCACTGCAGAGTTGGGTGAAAATGTGGTGGTTGAAGCTTTTGCAATGGTGGGCAAAAAGGTACGCATTGGAGACAACAGCCGTATTTTTCATCATGCTACGGTGGAAGGCAGGGTTACTCTGGGAATTTCCAATATGGTTTATCCATATGCCTTGATTGGTGGTCTAACTCATGACTTGAAGTACAAGGGCGGTGAGCCTGGTTTGGAGATTGGAGACAATAATATTTTTAGAGAGTATGTTACCGCACATGTAGCTACCGAAGAAAATGATTTGACCCGTATCGGATCAGATAATGTCTTCCTTGCCTACAGTCATGTAGCCCACGATTGCCAAGTCGGAAATCATCTGGTTATGAGTAGTCACTCGGCATTGGGTGGCCATGTGATCGTTGGAGATTTTGTTAATGTTGGATGGAATGCCGGCGTACATCAATTTTGTAGGCTCGGTAAACATTGTATGGTATCAGCTTGCTCCAAGCTGGTTCAAGATGTTCCACCTTACATGTTAGCAGATGGTTTCCCTGCTGAAGTCCGCTCGATTAATAAGATCGGAATGGAAAGAAATGGTTTTTCCTGCGAAGATATTGAAGTGGCACGCGGGGTTTTTAAAACAATCTACAAGAGTGATTTTAATCGCAGTCAGGCGATGCTTTCCCTTTTGGATGATTCACCTTTGTCGAATGAGCCCGTTACGCAGGAAATTGTTGGTTTTATTCGAAAAAGCGAGCGTGGTGTGGCATAAGCCAGGATTTCTAGAAATTCGTGTTTTCTTCCGGCAAATTTCTTAAGTAGCTCCAAGAGTAGATTCCAGTGGAATGTCCATCGCTGAATAGTAAACGAAGGGCATAATTACCAACGGGAAATAACTTTATGAGTTTTACCTCCTTATACTCATCCATGCCAGAGGTACCCCCTTGAATTCTCCCAAAAATATCCATCTCACCTGTTTGCTCTGCACTGGGGGAGTGTTTTCGAAGAAACGAACCACTCCAAAAGTCTTCTGTACCATCGAACCACTTCAAAGCGAGAGAGTCTCCGATAATTTCAAACCGAACCGGAATATCCACTTGGAATTAGATAAAAGAATCTAAGCTATGTCCTGCGGAAGGAGGCTCGGATGGATCACTTCCACTTTGATAATAGGGATCCAATACTTCATTTCGAAAGGGGCGGCTGAAATCTTCACCTCGTTCCGCAGCCTTATTGAATTCTTTAACTTCCCGGTCAATAATTTCTTGCTGTAGATCCTTTTTTTGTAATTCCTCGTCAAGGCTTCGCTCATCCCAGAATTTATCGTTATGAAATTGGCCAGGTCCAGCTTCTTCTGGTAATTGGGTCGGCTTGATCACTTCCCAATCCGGTTTTCGAGTACAATCAATTCCAGCATCGTCCAAGTTGTCAACACTGGGCAAGGGATTACCGGCTTGGGGACATTTCAATTGATTCTCGAGGGAATCTTCATTAGATAAGTTTCCTCCTAATTCAATCGGTTCAGGCGACTTGGTTACTTTGATGGAACTCTCCTGCCCGGAATCCGGAACTTCAATCTTAGGTTGATCGTCTCGGTTAAGCTGCAATTCTTTAAATGTTGCATCGTTTAAACTCGAAATACTAGGATTATAGGGACTTTCCACAGATATAACTTGTATGATCATACTTGGGATTGCAAATTCAAATGATCTTTTTAAACCCTTCGCAAAGAAGACTGAGCAAGTTTTTTATTGCTCAACTTATCCAAATTTTGTTAAATCTTATCCATGGCCAGAGAAACCATAATTCTAGAGTGTACCGAAGCACGCAAAGAAGGAAAACCACCTTCTCGCTACATGGCGTCTAGAAACAAAAAGTTACAAACGGATGCGGTTGAAAAGAAAAAGTATAATCGCTTTTTACGCCGTCACACGCTGCATCGCGAAATTAAGGGCTAACTCAGTTTTTTCAATCGCCCGTGGGGAGTAGCGAGCTTATTTCTCCTGCAATTTCAGTAAAAGCAGCGGAGGCTGCAGAATCAGGGTGTCCAAAGATGATTGGAATTCCGTGATCTCCACCGAGTCGGATCTCCTCATCCAAAGGAACTTCCCCCAAGAAAACGGTTTCTAAGTTCTTTGCAGTCAATGGTCCTCCTCCTTGTCCAAATAAAAATCTTTTCTCTCCCGTTTCTTGATCTTGTAGAAAGCTCATGTTTTCGATGATACCAAGTATGGGAACATTGACTTTGGGAAACATCATTGCTCCTCTTCTTGCAACTTCAACTGCAGCTTTTTGGGGGGTGGTCACGATTACCACTCCATCCAACGGCAAAATTTGAGCTAAGGAAAGCTGGGCATCTCCAGTTCCGGGAGGCAGGTCCACTAAAAGGTAGTCCAGTTCGCCCCAGTCCACATTAGTTGCAAATTGTTGAATGGTTTTCATTACCATGGGTCCGCGCCAAACCACGGGAGTTTCTTCATCTACAAGCAAGCCCATCGACATCACCTTTATGCCGTGGTTTTCAACGGGAGAAAGGAGGTTTTCTTCCAATGCAGTTGGTTGTTCAGAAATTCCAAGTTGAAGAGGAATGGATGGACCGTAAAGATCACAATCCATCACTCCTATGGTCAAAGGCTCACCTTGGTCGTTGTTTATTTTGGAAAGTGCGCTCGCTAAGTTCGCGGTGATGGTTGATTTCCCTACGCCTCCTTTTCCACTGGCAATAGCAATGATTCTTTTGATTCCAGCTAAAGTATTTTTCCCATTATCGGCTTCCTGGGAATTTTGTGCATCGTTATCTTTTTTGAAGATCACCCTTACTTCATGAGAAGAAACCGAAGGCTCTGCTTCCAATACCGTCTCGATCTCGTGCTTTAGGGTATTGGGTAGAGTGGAATCTGAACCTCCGATTTCAACTTTCACCTTAGCATGGCCCTGAATCAAGCTTGCGTCGCTGATCAAACCGAAAGAAACGATATCTCGGGTGTAGCCGGGATATTTTACTTTTTGAAGAATGGGAAGAATGTCTTCTGCTGTCATGTTTAAAGCGATCATCAAGGAACCTCTTACGAGGATGGCAATCAAAAATTTAATTGGAGCATAACAAATAAAATTTTTAATAAACCATTATTTGTAGGATTGCGCTTGCGAGATCGAACAAGTTTTAGATGGTAGTGTAATGAATGTGGAAATGAATGGATGGAAATGGATTTTGGGAACTTTGGTACTTGTCATTACACCGGTTTGTGCTCAGACGGGTTCAACGATTCTACTAGGACCAATTGAAGGAGAATTGGCAAAAAAACAAATTGCAATAGATCTCGATGGTACCCAAAAGAGTCTGCTTTCCCTAGCTTCTCGTGCGATCAATGCTCACGGTGCATTCAGGCTTAGTACCGCCAAGTCTAGCCGCTTTGGAATTTCGCTTGTAGCCCAGGGGAGTAAAGAGGTACAACTCTCCATCTCTTCAGGGAATCCCCGCAAAGTAATCAAGAAATTTCCCCAGGATGGAACCAGTGGAAAAGATGCGGTTTTAAAGGCTTTGGATAAAATGGTTCTAGAAATTACGGGCGAGGCGAGCTTTTTCAGTGGGCGTATAGCCTATCTATCATCCCTTTCCGGTAAAAAAGAAATCTTTTTATCCGACGCCCTGATGAGTTCCGCAAGTCCTCAAACTTCATTTGGGAAAATCACTTTTAATCCAAGTTGGGATAATTCGGGGCAGGGGATTTTCTTCACCAGTAATCGAAAGATTTTCAATAATATTTACCACCTCAATTTAACGACCCGAAAAATCCAAACGATTGCAAGTTACCGGGGTAGTAATTTGAGAGCTTTACAAAACCCTCGTACTTCCCAAGTGGCATTTATTCTTTCGGCTTCAGGGAATCCTGAAGTTTGGTTGTCTGAAAGCATGTTGAGTAAGCCAAGAAAAGTAACCAACAATCGAAGCAACGAATCAGGTCCTTGCTGGTCGCCTGACGGTAGAAGAATGATTGTCACCTCAGACAGTCGAGGTCGTCCACAGCTTTATGAGGTCTCGCTTTCCACCGGCAGGCTCACCCGAATTCCAACTAATGTTAGTTCTCATTGCACCGAAGCAAGCTGGAATCCTGTGGATCCTACCCGGATTGCATTTACCGCTGCCATTGGTGGTGGATTTCAAGTTTGCGAATACAACTTTGCTGAAAGAAAGACCAAGGTTCTTTCCAAAGGTACTAGGGATGGCATGCAACCAAATTGGGCAAGTGATGGCCGGCACTTATTTTATACAGAAAGAAGTTCAAGCGGTGCTACCCGAATTGTTTTGTTGGATACTGAGTTTGAGGAAGCAAAACCGATCCCGCTTCATGATTCTTCTTTCGGAAATTGTTCCCAGTTAAATTTTTATTACTAAGAAGAAACTTGCTGAATACCGTTATTTCTAAATACCTTTAGTGTGTTGTTAGGTATCGAATTTACTCGCTTGCAAATTAAATTATAGCTAGTTCCAAAGAGTGTTTCATATAGTTAAAATTATTGTATGCTTCGGTTTGTTTTCGCCTTTATTGGTGACCGGGAAAATAAAAGTTGAATTGCATAATGGTGGTTTGATCGAAGCCACTTTACTAAAGAAAACCGATGAAAAGCTTATCTTGGATTTGGGGTTTGAAGTTCTTTCAATTCCCCAAAAGGAAATTGCTAGAGTCTTTGAAGCTAAGGAGAAAATGGCTCCCGAACTTATCGTGGGAGATTCCCTGTTCACCAGTTCAGTGAACCGTCGGGCAGCCCCCCTGCGTGATTTGGTGGATGATTTAGGAAAAGCCGTGGTGATGATTCGCACCCCGGTTGGACTAGGTTCAGGATTTTTGATTCATCCGGATGGTTATGTCGTGACCAATGACCATGTGGTTGCGGGAGAGCGTAAGATTTCAATTACTCAATTTAGTCAATCGGGTGAGGAATTACTCAAGAAGAATTTTGATAATGTTCGGATCGTTGCCACGGGTGGCAATCTTGACCTGGCACTACTTAAGATTGAAGGCCAGGAAACAACCGGCTTTCCGATTGTTCCTTTGGGCGATTCGATTGAATTGAACCAAGGAGATCGGGTCTTTGCAATTGGAAGCCCACTGGGCTTGGAAAGAAGCGTTTCAGAAGGAATTGTAAGCCTTAGGAACCGTATTATTTCCGACCGCATTCATATTCAGACCACCGCCGAAATTAGTCCGGGGAACTCGGGTGGTCCATTGTTCAATTATCGAGGAGAGGTGGTTGGGGTAAACAATATGAAAGTGGTTTCCCAAGGGGCAGAGGGCTTGGGCTTTGCTATTCCCGTACATACCCTAAAAACTTTTCTCCAGAATCGAGACGCCTATGCCTTTGATCCGAGAAATCCGAATGCCGGTTTCCGTTATCTTTCGCCTCCCTCCACCCGAAAACCAATTCCTACAAAATGAAAAGCCTGAAACCCATTCGTATTTTCACAGCATCCACCATTTTTATTTTCTCATCCCTATCTGCATCGGAGAAAAAAAGCATGTCAAACTATCTTCCCGAAGATAGTTTGTTTGCATGGGAAGTGGACCATTGGAATGAACTCCAAGAAGAATTTTCGCAGAGTCCGTGGGGGGAGATTGCAGAATTTCCTGCTTGGGGCAAAATCCAGAAATGGATCGGTGAAAATTGGGCCGAAGGATTGAAAGGTTTTTCGGAGAAGGAAAAGGGGGAGTTGGAAGATTTCTACGAACAAGTGCATTTGCCCCTTTGGGAATCCCTGAATGGAGGTTTGGCCATTGCGGTTGGGCAAATCGAAAGAAGCTTTGAAAATGAAGTCGTAAAGTGGAAAAACGAAGATGGAGGAAATTCAAAATGGCAGGCTCTGGGCTTGCCTCAAATTTCTTTGATCGCTCAAAGCAAGTTGTCAGAGCAAGAGTTTGAAGAAATGATGGACTGGGTCAAGGAATGGATAAAAAACAAACAGACCGGAAAATCTTGGATGGAAAAATCAACGATTGAAGGGGCAAAAATTCACTGGATTGGGCATACTAAAAGCCAGGAACTAAATACGATTCCCGCTAAGGATACCATGATCGCATTCTCTTTTCATGAAGGGATGTTCCTTATTTTGAGTGGGGGAGAGGAACATGTTGAGGAAACAATCCTTCGTATCCAAGGGAAATCCAAGGCTTCTACCTTGTCCGAATCCGTTCAATACCAAGATGCATTCGACGCGATTGAAAAAGGCCAGGCACGAGCCTTTATAAATTTTAAAAAGCTCATTTCCTTTTTTGAGCAAATTCAAAACATGCCCAATTTCAAATTTCCTGAAAACCCACTTGGTATCACCTTTGATGGCTTGATCAATGGCCTTGGTCTTAAAGGACTGGATCATTTTGCTATGCAGATTGATTTTGAAGATCATGAATTCTCAATAGCACAGGGGCTCTTTATGAATGAAAGAGAAGGCTTGCTCGCTTTCCTTAATCCTGTGGGTTCCAATGTTGAACTTTATGATTTTTGCCCTGCCAATGCGATTGGAGTCTCAACCTTTAGGCTGGATTTTGCCGAGATGTGGACAACTGTTGAAAAAACTTTAGCCCGAGTCAGTCCTGGATTAGGATTGTTACTGAATTCTCAAATTCAAGCATTTGAGGACCAGGCAAAACTGTCTTTTCGAAAAGATTTGTTTGGATCACTGGGAGATGAGGGAGCATCTTTCTCCTACCTGAATCTTTCCGCTTCCGGGGAGGTTGACCTTAGTAACCCAAGTTCTGCTCTCTATGCGATTTCATTAAAGGATCCTGAGCTCTTTGACCGGACTCTTCGGTCTCTTCTTGATGCGGTAAGTCCAGGAAGTGACTTATTTCAGGAACGGGAACACCAAGGAGTTCTAGTTCGTTCGATGCGCGGTCAAGGTGGCGGTACTTCCCTAAGTTATGCCTTAAAGGACCGGTGGTTGCTTTTATCCATGGGAGAAGAGCGATATTTGAATCAATTGATTAATCGAATGAAAGGAGCAAAATCCTCCCTTTGGAAGCAATCTCATATTCAAAAAGCGTTGAAGGAAATGCCCACGGATGTACGACAACTTGACTATGCCAATTTCCGTAAAATCATACCCTTTTTCTCCTCGGTTCCATTTTCGATTTTGAGCAATGCCTATAACATCGAAATAAATGCCGATGATTTTGGCGATTTCCCATTTTTCATGCTCTTAGTCTCTCAAGATCATGAAGCTGGGCTTATTTCCAAAGGCAAACTTTTTCGTATTCCCAAATGACTCGCTTTGCCCCCATTTTAAGGATCGGCGTGAATGGACTTGTCTGCATTTTTTTACTTATTCATTGTCTTGCGGGAAAAAAAGCTAGACCGGTTAGGCTCTCTACACCCGAAGTCCACCTAGCCGGTTGGAACGCTCGCTGTTTAAATCATGCTGATCTCAACGGGGACGGCTTACAGGATTTGATTTATTTTAACCTCAATCGTTCGAGGATTGAGATTCTTTATCGTTGTAAGGATGGAGCAAGACCACCTCGAATTCGTCCGGTTGAACAGGATCGCTGGGAACCAGTGATGAACGACGCACCTTATTTGGAGGAGAGAATATTCGTCCCTGGCAATCTTACTTCATTGGCGATTGGGGATTTGAATTTAGACGGTCGACCCGATCTGGTTCGTGCTAGCCCGGATGAAGGCGTATTTGTTCATTTTCGAGAAAACAATTCCACTTGGAGCAAACCCCTGCTCATAGAGAGCGGTAGAATTCGTCCTTTCTCCGGGAGTTTAAAAGTATTACCTTCTTCCAAGTCCGCCGCAATGCCCCGGCTTTTTATCTTCACTTTAGAAGGTCTGGAAAGGTTGAGCTTTGTAAATGGAGTTCCTTCATACCCCTCGGTCTTGGCAAGAGAAGATGGAAAGCGGGCATATGGCACTGAACTTGCCGATATTGATGGAGATGGATTTATCGATTGGATTTACTTAGTTCCCGAAGATGAGGACTCACTCAAACTTAGGCTTGGTCATGAAACCGGATTTGGACCCGAATCCTCTTTCGATCTGAAACTTTCTTCCTTTCCCACTCCTTATTTTTCGAAAGCTGAAAATGAAAGAGTGCAATTTTGCTCGATTGACGCCGTTTCCAATGAAGCCTTGGTTTTTTCTTTTGATTCCAAGAATGGAGGAGAAAGGGAAGCGGACCAACTTAAAGTTCTCTCTTATGATTTATTTTCCGATTCAAACAAAGAAACTGCGTGGGTAATGGATGATTTTAATGGCCAAGGCTGGCCGGATCTCGTGGCCGCTGACTCTTCCTTTGGTGAACTTCTATTCCTGCCAGGAAAGCCAAACGGTAAATTTGGAATGGCCCGAAAAGTCCCCTCTTTAAGAGGTATTTCTTCCCTTCACCCCCTACGCACTGAAAATAATCTTCCGCCAAGCTTATTAGTTCTCAGTTTGGATGAGGAAGCCCTCGGAGTCGCACAATTTGATCCCAAGGCAAAGGGCGCTTTTTCCTTTCCCGAGATGCTAAGCACCCAGGGAGCTCCGGTGGTCGCTTGTACCACAGATTGTGACTCGGACGGTTTGGATGAGATTCTGGTGGTCACCGAGGATGACTCTGATTTTACCTTGGAAACTTGGGGGTTAGATGAAAAAGGAAAGCCACAAAGGCTGCATTCTTTTAAGTTACAAAATTGGCGTCGAGAACCAGCGGATCTTTTCCCCTGTCACCTCAACCAGGATGGGTGGGTGGATTTGTTGGTTTTATCCAGCCGAGAAGCCCCTACGATTCTTTTGGGTGACTCCTCGGGTTCTTGGATTGAGGTGGCACAGGATTCTGTGGTTCGAAAAAGTTTTCTCAAGGGAGCGGAGGCAAACCGCTTGGGCTTATTAGTCAATACCAAATCCAGGAGGGATGAAATTCTTATTTGTGGAAAGGGATTCGTCCGGTCTGTAATTTGGCAAGATCAGGATTTTAAAGTAACCGGACAATTCAACTCGGTGGATCAGAGCGGTTACTTATTCGCTCCCCAACGGTTGGATTTGGATGGAGATGGCAAAGACGAACTTTATGCCTATCATTCCGAAGGTTATTGGGAGAGACTTTCCGATGTGGGTAAGCTGGGTGGAATTAAAACCGGGAGAAATCAAAGTATGACCAAGCCCCTTCTATCTCGAGTTCTTCAGTCAGGAAAAACCGAGAGCTTAGTATCAATGGGGAGTAGCGGTTTTCAACTTTTAGGTAAATCATCTGCCCGCGATCTTACAGTCCAGGTGGAAGCACGCCACCTAACCGATCTTCCCGGGATTCGCTACAATGGAATTGATTCTGGGGATTTCAATGGGGATGGCCAAGCTGACTTGGTCTGCTTGGACGGACGAAAAAACCTTCTGGAATTTCTCTCTCTCGATACCAAAAATCAAAAATTTTCCAGTGTTTTACATTTTCGAACTTTTGAGAAAAATATGCATTACCAAGGTAAAAAGGGTGGTGCTTATGAGCCACGGGAAGGGTTGGTGATCGACTTGAACGGGGATCGTTTGGATGATCTTGTTTTCTTGGTCCACGACCGACTTCTTTGCTATTACCAAGAAGGAGGAAAACCGAAGTGAAAATTCTTATCCTCGGAGATATCGTCGGCCGTCCTGGAAGAAATTTTATTATGCAAAACTTGACGCGAATTCGTACTGATATGGCAATTGATCTGGTACTCGCAAATGGAGAGAATGCTGCTGGCGGGGCTGGAATAACCGCCAAGATTGCTACGGAATTAAAAAGAGCGGGTGTGGATGCCATCACCTTGGGTGATCATGTTTGGGATCAAAAAAACTTT
>CESN01024911.1_pt1 | contig 35068 bp, 25 predicted proteins | sample 531181 | NCBI WGS metagenome assembly CESN01 (sample SAMEA2621990, study PRJEB7988) | marine metagenome | isolation source: saline water (ENVO:00002010), including
CACAGGTAGAACAAAACCTTGCAACTATTAGAGGTAAATTGTTTTCATCATTTTTAGAAAGTGATATATTTAAAATGGTTACTGATGCACTTGGCGAATTAATGCCTAAGACTGAAGATGTTAGTAAAATGATGGAAAAATTAAGTCCTTATGTAGAAGAAGTTATAGATAGTTTTACAAAATTCGTAAACGACTTTATGGCAGATCCCGCAGGCACGTTTGATAAGATTGTAAAAAATATAAAAACTTATGTAGGCGATTTCTTCTTTGGTATGTTTGATGGATTAGGAACCAAGATAGCAACAGGTATTTTAGCAGGATTATTACTAATGGTAACAGGAGTTATAACTGGACCGTTCTTAGCCATTGGTGCAGGATTGGCATTAATTTTTGGTGCAGACAAAATATTAGAACTAGGTAACAAATATGTTTGGGAACCAATTAAAAAGATGTTCAGTTGGTTAGGAGATTGGTTTGGAAGTTTATGGGAATCAATAAAAGGTTTTGGAAGCAAACTTAATCCATTAAATTGGTTTGGTGGAGATGACGACGAACAAGATAAAAAAGTAGCAGAAGCATACGAACCTGCGGCACCAAAAATTAAGTTAGCCAAAGCAGACGTTGAGAATATGTCGGCCGGTCAATTACAAGCATTGGAAAAAACCAATCCAGAGGCTTATGATGCGGCACTCAAAGCCTCACAAGAAAATGATCAGAAGACTAAAGACCAGGCCAAGAAAGCAATGGCAGATTCAGATAAGGCGGTAAATACTAGTGATGGCGGTAATATGCAACTTGCACTTCTACAAGAACAAAATGAATTGCTACGAGCATTGTTAAGAACTACAAAGAGTAATACTTCGGATATGTATTCGAGTGCATAAGGAATAAAATGAGTTGGAAAAGATATTTTACACCAGTTGAACAGGGCACAGGAACTGGTAATAATTACAGTCCTATAAATGGGCGTGGGCAAGGACCAGGACCTGCAAGGTCAAATTATTCATCTTATCTTCCTGATGTATATGTTGGAAGTCCTAACCGTGTTGAAAGATACGGACAATATAATGTTATGGACAATGACAGTGAAGTAAATGCCGCATTGGATATACTTGCAGAATTTTGTTCCCAACAAAATGACCAAAACAATACAACATTTAAGATTAACTTTAAACAACAAGCAACAAATTCAGAAGTAACTGTCTTACAAAAATACTTACAGCAATGGTGTAAATTAAACGATTTCGGAACAAAGATGTTCCGTATATTAAGGAACGTATTCAAGTTTGGTGATGCTTTCTTTATTAGAGATCCAGAGACTAAAAAGTGGTTTCATGTTGATCCTGCAAAAGTGACACGTATTATTGTAAATGAATCAGAAGGCAAAAAACCTGAACAATACATTATAAGAGATGTAAATTTAAATTTTAGGGAACAGGTTGCAACAACACCTTACACAACAAACGGTAACGTAACTGGAGGCGGCGATGGCTACTTAACAGGCGGTGTTAGAGGTATGGTTGGTAATGCACAATCACAAGCAGGAAGTAGATTTGGAACTGAACAAAGAGAAGTTGCCATTGATGCAGATCACATTGTACATTTAAGTTTAAGTGAAGGATTAGACAACAATTACCCATTTGGTAATTCATTACTTGAAAGTATTTTCAAAGTTTATAAACAAAAAGAATTATTAGAAGATGCAATTATTATTTACAGAACACAAAGAGCACCAGAACGTAGAGTGTTTTATATTGACGTTGGTAATATGCCAAGTCACCTTGCTATGCAGTTCGTTGAACGTGTAAAAACAGAAATACACCAAAGACGTATTCCAAGTGCATCGGGTGGATCTACAAACGTAATTGATAGTGCATACAATCCGTTGTCAACAAACGAAGATTATTTCTTCCCACAAACAGCAGAAGGTAGAGGATCTAAAGTAGAAACACTACCAGGTGGTACTAACCTAGGTGAGATTGATGATCTTAAATACTTTACCAACAAGTTAATTAGAGGTTTACGTATTCCAAGTTCATACTTGCCAAGTGCGGCACAGGATGAAGGACAAAGTCAGTTTAATGATGGTAGAGTAGGAACAGCCTACATACAAGAATTAAGATTTAACAAATATTGCGAACGTTTACAAAACCTTGTAACAGAAGAGTTTGATCAAGAATTTAAACGTTATTTGATGGAAAAAGGTGCAAACGTTGACTTTGCAATGTTTGATTTACAATTACAGACTCCACAAAACTTTGCAAGTTACAGACAAAGTGAATTAGACAATCAACGTATTGGAACATTTACACAGATACAAGCGATTCCTTTCATTTCAAATAGATATGCAATGAAACGTTTCTTGGGTATGTCAGCAGAAGAACTAGCAGAGAACGAACGCTTTTGGAGAGAAGAGAACGATGAAAATCTTAAGGCTCCTCCAACAGACGCCGCAGGTGAAATGCGTGGCGTAGGCGTAAGTGGAGCAGGTATCACTTCTGACTTAGGTGGCACTGAAGAAGTAGATCCAGAAGCAGAGCCAGATCCAGTAGCAGGCGGAGAAGCAACTCCACCAGATACGGCAACAGGTCAACCACTAGGCGGTGGTGGCGGCACTCCACAGCAATAAGGCTAAATAATTATATGATACTGAGAGAGTTATTTTATTTTGATAAAGAATCACTGGAACCTATAGAAGATAAGTCCTATGATGCTTCTATGGACGATAGTATCATGAAGAAAAGTGACACAAGAAAGACACGCCTATCACTACGCCAAATCAACAAGGCGAGACTAGCATCAGAACTACATAAAGAAGAGCAGGAGAAAGATTTAGATTTCGTAAGACAAATGTACGGAATCGCCGCTAATACAGCCGAGGTGTAGTAAATGTCAGTAGCATTCGTGCTAGGAAACGGAACAAGTCGTAAAGATATTCCATTAGAACCATTAAGACAATACGGAAAAATTTATGGATGCAATGCAATCTATAGAACTTTTGATTGTGATTATGTAGTGGCTGTAGATGCCAAGATGGTAATGGAAATTGCACAATCCAACTATCAAATGCGTATTCCTGTATGGACAAATCCTAACAAAACATTTAAGGACATTAAAGGACTTAATTTTTTCAATCCAAGCAAGGGTTGGAGTAGCGGACCAACTGCATTAGATCTTGCTACATACCATCAGCATGACACTTATTATATACTAGGCTTTGATTTCAAAGGAACAACTGGTACAGGCGGCAATGAAGACAGGGTCAATAACCTGTACGCAGGCACTTTAAATTACAAGGGAGAAAACGAACAGGCTACTTATTATGGTAACTGGGAACGTCAAACTGGCATAATTGCCCAGAGAAATCACACAAAGAGATATATACGGGTAGTAAAAGAGGGTGATGATTTTTGTCCAAAAAGTCTCAAGAAGTTTAGCAACTTTACCCATATGACTGTTACAGACTTCTGTAAGCAGTTCACAGAATCACATTAAGGTTTCAAAATAACGCATTTTGAGCCTATTTTCAGCACATTTTAGGTATTATATGTAAATATTACTGACAGCCTTACCAAAAACACACTTATAGGAGGTATCAAAATGGCAGATCGTAACAAATTCGAAGAAATGCTTGAGAAACTAGTTGCTGAAGACCGTAAAGGTGCTGAAGAATTATTTCACGAGATTGTAGTAGAAAAATCAAGAACAATTTATGAAAATTTATTATCAGATGACGTCAAAGAATTAGACGTTGCTGAAGACAAAAAAGACGAAGAAGTTGACGAAGCATCAAAAGAAGATGACAAAGAAGTTGACGAAGCGTCTAAAGATGAATCAGAAGACAAAGTAGACGAAGCATCTAAAGAAGATAAAGATGAAGAAACTACTGAAGCAACTGATGAAGATGAAAAAACTGAAGAAGGTATTGAAGAAATCACACCTGAAGCACCAGCACCAGAAATGGGCGGCGATCCAGCAGATGACATGATTGATGATGTTGAAGACGCAATGGACGGCGATAAAGGTGACGAAGACAAAGGTGAAGACGACGAAGATATTGAAGATAGAGTCGTAGATTTAGAAGACGCACTTGACGACCTTAAGTCTGAATTTGAAAAAATGATGGGCGATAAGGAAGAAAAGGACGACGACGATGAAGATTCTGAAGCACCAATGGACGACATGGGTGACGAAGAAAAGGAAGATGAAGCACTTGCTCCAACTTCCGAACTTGGAGTTGAAGAAATGCCAGTTGAATCAACAGAAAAAGAAGTTGACGAAACTGCAAAATCTAATACAGAACAAATGCGTGAGTATGTAGAAAAAGTTGCTGAGCCAAAAGGCGAAGACAACAAAGCAAAATCACCAGTAGCGGGTAAAAACGATATGGGTGGAAGTGCTTCTAACATAGCAAAAGGTTCTGCAGAAGAAAAAGGCGGATCTGCAATGGCACCAAAAGAGGACAACATGGGTAACGTGAATGTTCCAGGTGGTAAAGCAAGTAAGTCTATGAAGGCAGACTCCAAAGGTCACGGCGCTGAGAAAAAGGGCAGTGGCGAAACAGGAACTGATAAGAAAAGTATTATTGGTTCATAATATTAAGAACGGATAGTGATGTTAAACTTACGTGAGAACTTGACATTCGACCAAGCGAAGATGGTCGTTGAAACTACTGAGAACGATAAGGGAGGCAAAGACCTTTACCTAAAAGGTATTTGTATTCAAGGTGGCGTTAGAAACGCAAACCAAAGAGTGTATCCTGTAAGCGAGATTAGTAGGGCTGTCAACACTCTCAACGATCAAATAAGCGGAGGATACAGTGTTCTTGGCGAAGTTGATCATCCAGAAGGACTTAATATTAACCTAGACAGAGTAAGCCATATGATCACAGAAATGTGGACAGATGGACCAAATGGCTACGGAAAGATGAAGATATTACCTACACCGATGGGAGTCCTAGTTAAAACAATGCTTGAAAGCGGAGTTAAATTAGGGGTCTCATCAAGAGGTTCAGGGAATGTTAGCGAAGACGGAAGCAATACGGTTTCAGATTTTGAAATCATTACTGTGGATGTAGTAGCACAACCAAGTGCTCCTGGTGCCTATCCGACACCAATATATGAGCATTTACTAAATGCCCGTGGTGGGTATCAGGCTTTAAATTTGGCTAAACAGGTCCAAGGCGATCAAAAGGCACAAAAGTACATCAAAGAATCTTTAATGACAGTAATTAAAGGTTTGAAATAAGGAGAACCAGATGTTAGACGCTTTAAAATCACTTTTTGAAACGAATGCAATTTCAGAAGAGATCAAGAATGACATCGAAGAGGCTTGGAATGCCAAAGTTAAAGAAAATCAAATGCAAATAACAGCGGAATTGCGTGAAGAATTTGCATCTAAGTATGAACACGATAAAGCCAATATGGTGGAAGCCGTGGAAAAAATGTTAGATGAAAAACTAAACGAAGAAATTTCAGAGTTTGCAGAAGATAGAAAAAAACTTGCTGAAGCCAGAGCAAAGTACCATGTAGCAATGCGTGACAACGCAGATCTACTTAAAGGCTTTGTAATGGAACAGTTAGGCAAAGAAGTTTCTGAACTACATCAAGACCAAAAAGTTATGGCAAATAAATTTGGCAAACTTGAGGAATTTGTAGTCGATGCTCTTGCAAAAGAAATTGCTGAGTTCCACGAAGATAAAAAAGATTTGGCAGAGACGAAGGTTAGATTAATTCGTGAAGCCAAAGAACATTTAAGTAAAGTAAAACAGTCCTTCATCGAAAAGGGTGCTAAAGTTGTTGAAAAAACAGTTGCTAAAACATTGAACAATGAAATTAGTCAATTGAAAGAAGACATCGACGTTGCACGTAGAAACGACTTTGGTCGTAAAATTTTCGAGACATTTGCAGAAGAGTATAACAACTCTTACATGAATGAGAAAAGTGAAACTGCAAAACTACTTAAAGTGGTTGAGTTGAAGGATAAACAACTTGCGGAAGCGAACGCGAATGCTGAGAAAAAAGCAAAATTAGTTGAAAGCAAAGACGCTGAGATTAAAAATGCTGTTGAAACCGCAAAGAGAAAAGAGACAATTTCTGAACTAGTTGCTCCTTTGAGCAAAGAACAGAAAGAGATTATGCAAGACTTACTAGAATCAGTAGCAACAGATAAATTAGAAGGCAACTTCAATAAGTATCTTCCTGCTGTAATCGATGGCAAGTCAGTAGCAAAGAAGGCGACACTTACCGAGGCAAAAGAAATTACAGGCGATAAAATAGACGAAAATAGTTCGAGTGCAAGTGATTCTGCAAAAGTTGATAATGTTGTAGATATTAGAAGACTTGCAGGATTAAATTAAGGAGAAAATAATGTCAGAACTTTTAGAAAGTAAATGGCAGGATACAAAAGTTGCGTTGCTCGAAGGCCTAACAGGCAATAAAAAGTCTGTGATGTCCGCTACTCTAGAAAATACTAGAAAGTATTTGGCAGAGGCGGCTACTGCAGGTGCCACAGGCGCAGGTAACGTTGCAACTCTTAACAGAGTTATCCTTCCAGTAATTAGACGTGTTATGCCAACGGTTATCGCAAACGAAATCGTAGGTGTACAACCAATGACTGGTCCAGTTGGACAAATCCACACATTAAGAGTAAGATATGCAGATTCATTTGATGACGTAACAGCAGGCGAAGAAGCATTATCACCTTTCCAAATTGGTTTAGGTTACTCAGGTGGCGGATCTACTGATAAAGCAGACGCGACAGCAAACCTAGAAGGTACTGCTGGTAAGCGTTTAAGCATTCAGATCTTGAAACAAACAGTTGAAGCGAAAACTCGTAAATTGAGTGCTCGTTGGACTTTTGAAGCGGCTCAGGATGCTCAAGCACAGCAAGGTATCGATATCGAAGCAGAAATTATGGCGGCATTAGCCCAAGAAATTACTGCAGAGATCGACCAAGAAGTTCTTAATTCTTTAAGAACACTTGCTGGTACGGCTGAATCAGACGTTCAATACGATCAAAACGCAGTATCAGGTACAGCAACATTCGTGGGTGATGAACACGCGGCGTTGGCTGTTATGATAAACAGAGCGGCAAACAAAATTGCACAACGTACAAGACGTGGTGCTGGTAACTTTGCAGTGGTATCACCGCATACGTTAACAGTTCTTCAGTCTGCAACAACTTCAGCGTTCGCAAGAACAACTGAAGGTACGTTCGAAGCACCAACTAATACTAAATTAGTAGGTACTTTAAATGGTGCAATGAAAGTTTACGTTGACGCTTATGCATCAGATTCAACTGATGTATTAGTAGGGTACAAAGGAACATCTGAAGCAGATGCGGCGGCGTTCTATTGTCCTTACATTCCATTAATGTCAAGTGGCGTTGTACTTGACCCATCATCTTTCGAACCAGTTGTGTCTTTCATGACTAGATACGGATATGTTGAGTTAAACAACACTGCTTCTTCATTAGGTAATGCGGCAGACTACCTAGCAAGAGTTAGTGTAGCAAACGTAACATTCTCGTAAGAGATTGTAAACTTATTAAAAGGGCGGCTTTATGTCGCCCTTTTTTTATGGCTATTCAAAATAGATATTTTGGTAAACCTTTTTAGTTTTTTCGGTTGCTTTTTATTTCAAACAATGTTATATTAATATTAACTTTAACACAAACTAAGAGAGTTATAAACTCTTAGCACTTGTGGCAGAACAACCCTTCGGCAGGGGGGTAATGCACACTAAAGTCTTTTACGCGGCCAAGTGGCTAGGTTTAGGCAGAGGTGGTTGGAAGTAGGTATCATATCTAAACCTTGCAAAATTCAGATGTGATCTGCTTATCGAAAGTTGGAGGTGAGTTCACAGCAAGGCCTCCCAAGTAGTGTTATAGTTACTCCCTTTTTTCAGATAAATATATGTATGAAAGACGAATACACATCGGCCTTTCACGACATTGTCAAGGAGGCATCCGAGACTACGGGTTTTCAATTACCATTAGAAATTGAGTCCTATGTAGTGATGCTTCTTGCTGACAAAATAGATAAACCAAATTTTTTACCCATTACAACATTTGCACAAGAATTATTACAAATCCAAAATCGTCGATTGAAAGGAAAAGAACTAGGAGATACTGCTCTATTCCTGTCGGGTGTTTTTCCCGAATATTGCGAAGATAAGGTGTCTTTAAACTACTTTGTAGAGATAGGTAGTACAAGTTATACATTGTGCAGTAAACACCTACACAGCGACCTCTTTGAAGCATTAAGTGGTAATTTTAACTTCATTCGCGAGTTTATAAACGTAAGTGTCCGCAAGCCTAACCCATTATTACATATTGGATAAATACTTTTGTCATAGGTGTGCCACATAATTTTGGTGGACTTATGGGGACAAAACCCCGTAGCAGATAGAACCTGCATCGGACTCTAAATAGGAGAAACAAAATGGGAAGACCAATTAATAAAAAACACATTGGTGATGGAGCAGGAAAGATCCAAGTGACTGCGGTTAAATTCGCGGCAGGTGGAGAAGTGACTACTGAATCACACATTGTAAACCAAAGGTCAGCAAACAAATTTACTGTTACTGACGGAAGTAAAACAGAAGTATGTACACTTGTAAACAAGTCCATAGGTGGCTTAGGTGCAAGTGAATTCTGCATTAATGTAACTGATAGTGACGGTGTTACTAAACAGATTACAAAAATGTATAACAGAAAAATGCAACTCGAAGGATCGACTAGACATAAATGGTCACGTGATGCTTCAGGCTTATCAACAGCGATTGAAAAAACAATCACTGGTGCAACTGCGGCTAATCCAGTAGTAATTACATCTGCGGGACACGGTTTCAGTAACGGTGACAAAATTTCAATTAGCAAAGTAGTTGGAATGGTTGAACTTAACGTTGAGACTGCATTTACAATAGCCAACAAAGCAACTAACACATTTGAATTGTCAGGTGTTGACGGATCGTCATACACTGCATACACTTCAGGTGGTATTGCAACAAAGGCGGCGGCAACTTCTGGAAGTATAGTAGTTGACGCACAGGCGTCGTAATAAAGTTTATAGTGTAGGGGAGCAATCCCCTACATTGTATAATTAGGATTTTTTAGAATGTCTAAATTTGTTAATGTTGCAAACGGAAATTATAAACTAACTGTTCAACCAGGTGGTACCATCACTATGGACACTGGGGTTGCATCTGGACAATTTATTGTCACAGGTGATCTTACAGTACAAGGTGCAACGACTTTTGTAAGTTCTACAAACATAGACATTAAAGACAACATCATTACTTTAAACAAAGGCGAAACTGGAGCAGGTGTAGGTTTAGGAACTTCAGGAATAAGAATAGACAGAGGTACTTTACCAGATGCACAAATTGTATTTGATGAAACTATCACTTACAATGAACCTGTAACACAAACAATTAAACAAGGTGCGTTTAAATTTAAAGATGAAAATAATGATAACGTAGGATTTTTTCTTACACACATTGCTACAGGTGGATCAAATTTAAATTTAATTAATCAAGGTACAGGTGTTATTAATGTATCTGGAACAGCCAACTACGAAAATCAAGTTCAGTTTGATGATGACATTCCAAACAGGAAGTTTGTAGTAGATAGAATTCAAAATGCCTTTTTAGGATTTTCAAGTCCTCAAATTACAAGTGGAGATACACAGGTCAAAGTAACTGACATAAGCGAAGACAGTACTATATCACAAGCATTTGTAGATATTAATGGACAACGCACTGCAACATTCTTTGAGGAAAGAACAGAATTATTTGATATAATGATCAAAGGTAGCACGATTAGTTCATATCTTAGTAACAGTGATTTAGTTTTAGAATCTCCAGGAACTGGAAGTATAAGAATTGATGACACATTACACATTAATTCAACACCAGGATTAGATGACTCAATACTAGATCCTGCGGCTCCAAGCGATGGTGTAAAAATATATGCTAAAGCCGAAGGCAATGGTAATACTGGTATATATTATGTAAATAGTACTAGTGAAAGAGACGAATTAATAAGTAGAAATAGATCGCTACTATATGGAATGTTATTTTAAGGAGGACAAATGGCACTAGCAAATTCATTAATTGGATCAACTAACACAAATATCGTAGTTGTACCATCTGGGAAACAGTATGCTATTTTGACTTTAATGGTATGTAACACTGCGGCAGAAGATCCAACAGGATCAAATGATAGTAAATTTGATTTACACTTTGTACCACAAGGACAAAGTATTGGTGCAGTGAATCAAGTTTGTAAAGAAATAAATGTTACTGGTGCAGAAACATTTACTTTTGACACAGAAAAGATGGTATTGAGTGCAGGTGATTCCATTGTTGCTGTATCACAGGCTCCATTAAATTTGTCAGCAACTGTAAGTTTTTTAGAGGTATAAGATGAAATTTTTGAAGGCTCAAACTACTAATATACGTGGTATCCAACATGGCAAAGGAATTTATTTCGATGCCGACGAGGGTGTGCGTATGGAGTCTACAAACTCTTTAAACATACCAAGAGGAAATAACGCACAAAGACCAAACACTGCTCAAATTGGACAGATAAGATATAATACTCAAGAAAACTATGTTGAATTTTATCAGTCTGGTGTTTGGAAGCCAATTAGATTACAAGAACCTACAACAATAACACAACAAAGTTTAGGTAATGGTGACGGTACTGAAACAGTATTCGGTCCATTAGCAAGTGGCGATAGTGCTTTTCCTGTTCCTAATGCGGCACAGAACGTAATTGTTTTAGTTGAAAACGTTTTTCAATTATCAACAACAAATTATACACTTGTACAAAACCCGGCAGGTAAAGCCGCAGGTTATTATATTAGTTTTACAACAGCAGTACCATTAGGAAAGCCTGTAACGGTCCTACATAACTTTGACAAATAATGTCTAGCAACGGTATATCACACTTAACATACAAAAGACAACGCCAAGAACAAAAATTAAAACTGGCCGCTGAAAAACGTGCGGCAACAGGTAGAAAATCTACACTTAAAAAAGCCTTAATGCCTACGTTATACCAAGCAGGTAATAACGAAACAGCAAAAAGAAAAGCAATTACAACAGATACACTTACACCAGGTAGACCCTGGAAGTAGTTTCCGATAAATATAGTTAAGGAGTACTAACTATGGCTTTGGGAAGAATATCAGGACCGCTTTTAAAAAGCAATTTACAGAGAACATCAGATCTAGCAGTAGAAACCAACCTATTATACATTGGTCATACTGATGGTAAGATTGGTATCAAAACTGTAACAAGGCCTAGAGATTTCACTATAGATGGTACTGCCAAATTTAGAAATTCAAGTGCTGGACAACCAGACCTATATATTAATAATTCTTTAAACTTAGGAAACATAACTGTTAGTACAACTGGCATTGATAGTTTAACAGGATCTATATTTTTAAATTCTGCACAGGATATTGTAGTAGGTGGCTTGGCAACAAATCAGATAAAGATAGATGGAAATGCTATTTCAACTTATAACACAAATAGCGACATTGACATTAGACCAAACGGTATTGGAACCAATGAAATTGTAACAGCAGGTAAAACAGTGAGAGTCGAAGGTAATACAAAGGCAACTGGTAACATTACATTTGACGGTAGTGTTATCATTGCTGGTACAGGCGATGAAGATAATTTTACAATTAATGCAGATATAGTTGGTAATCTAGTTCCAGATGTAACAAACACATATGATTTAGGTGTAACTGGTAAACGCATGAGTCTTTTTGCCGAAGAAATAACAACCAATAGTGTGTTTACAGAAAATTTAGTTTATCAAGGCATTGATTTAACAAAACGAGTTGGTAATATATATGTTGCAACCAACGGATTAGATACAAACGTTGGTGATACGGTACAAGGTCCTGTACGAACAATACAAAAAGCATTAACTATTGCTACCTCTGGACAAGTAATTAACATTGAACCTGGAGAATATGAAGAAGCATTTCCTTTGCAAGTACCAGCAGGAGTAACAATCAAAGGTAGAGACCTAAGAAATTGTATTATCAAACCAACAACAGCAACAAATGACAAAGATTGTTTCTTATTAGATGGAGAAACAACAGTAACTGACTTATCAATCAAAGACTTTTATTATAACAGCACGGATAACACAGGGTACGCATTTAGATTTAGAAGTGGTGCAAAGGTAACGTCAAGGTCGCCTTACATAATGAACGTAACTGTTATTACAAAAGGAAGTGTAACCAGTGCAAGTGACCCAAGAGGGTTCGCACAAGGAGATGCTGGTAAAGGTGTTTATGTAGATGGTGAAGTTTGTGACCATGATACAAATGAGGCAAGTATGTTATTCCATGCCGCAACATTTATTACACCAGGTGTAGACGGACTTACAATGACGAATGGTGTTAGAGTAGAATGGTTAAACTGTTTTACATACTTTGCAAACAGAGGAATATATGCAATCAATGGTCCAGGAAGATGGAGAAGTGATTCTGTTTTAGTAAAAGGAGCGGAAATTAGATCAATAGGTAGTGCCTGTGTATATGGAAATATAGGTGCTGAGGCAGATGGTGCCAATTGTTTGATGTATCTAATACAACACAACATGGCTTACGTTGGTTCAGGCAAAGAAGTTACCAATGATAAAACTTTAATTAATCAAGCAAATGAAATAGTTGAAGCAAACAGCGGAAATGTTTATTATCAAACAGTAGATCAAAGTGGTAACTTCAGAGTTGGAGATGATTTTTTCATTGACTTTGAAAAAGGAACAACAAGTATTGATACAAGCACTATTGCAGGTGGACTTACAAGTTTAAAAATTACTACAGGTGGACAAGAAACTTTATTAGATGGTTCAAAAGTACAAACAGGAAACATAAGAGTTGTAAGTCCTAATAAAATTACAAGTATCACTGGTGATATTACATTCAACAGTATAACAGGAACACACAATATTAATACAAGTGTTACTGCTCCAAACATAACAACTGGAGGAAATGTAACTTTAGCAGGATCTTTAATTAAATTTGGTGACCAACCAAGTGATACTATTGATTTTAATACACCTTTTGCACAAGATATCAAACCTAATACGCATATGGTTTATAATTTAGGAAGTCCAAGCAAACGTTGGTTAAACAGTAATCTATCACAAGCACTTATCGATGATTATAGAATATATGATAATGTAATAGAACAAACATCAACAAATGCAAACATTGAATTACGTCCACAAGGTGCAGGTAAAGTCGTATTTGACAATATTACCGCTGATGGAAATACAATAGGAAGTATTGACAGTGCTGACATAAGACTTAACGCAACAAAATTTACAATTAGTGCAACTGGATCAGCAGAATTACCAACAGGAAGTACGGTCCAAAGAAAGAACCAAGTAGGTGATTTTAGATACAATGCAACCTTTGGAGAATTTGAAGGTAATAATGGTGGGACTGTTTATTTTCCTACAATGCGTGATAGTGACAGAGACACTTATATTAATTTAAATGATAATCAGTTTAGATTTGTTACAGATGGACAACAAAATACACTTTTAAATCAGCACATATTACAAACAAACAAATTTACAAGTAATAATAAGTTTAGCATTGACGGAAATACAATTACATCTGCTACACCAGACGCAGATATCAACTTTTTTGCAAATGGTTCGGGCGGAATACCGTTTGAAGACATAGAATTCAAAGGGCAAACTGTAACTAATAAGTTAAACACTCCGTTTAGATTCGGATTAGCAGATGTTTACAGTTATCTTAAGTTTGATAACGTATATGGACTTGTTGTACCAGCAGGTGTTAATGCTAATAGACCTAGTGCACCTGAGCAAGGAACTACACGTTGGAATCAAGACCAAGGATATTTAGAAACTTGGAACGGTACACAATGGGTTTTAGCGGCTGGTGGTGGTGCTTCTGTGACTCAGGAATATGCTGAAGATATCAACTTTTTGTGGGCAACTTTACTAGGCTAAAAAGAACTGCTTACTTAACTACTTTACCAAAATCACATAAATAATAGTAATGCAACAATGGCCGACCAAGCCGTTGCAGGACAAACCGCGGTTAACCAGCGATTGGGTAGGTCAAGATAGGTTAGTGGGACAATAATGATCCCCGTGTTAGGAGAATAAGGTGGCAGTTGGTCGTATTTCGGGTCCACTCTTAAAGTCCAATCTATTGCGTAATGGCGTAGATCTGGCTTTTGAGACAGACCTATTATATCTAGATGTAAGTAATAGCCGAGTAGGTATTAAGACTACCACTCCTCAACACCCATTAGACGTCAACGGTTCAGCAAGAATTACAGATTTAGATATTTTAACTCCTAACCTACCAATAGGAAATGTAACTATCAATGGATCAACTAATACAATTAGCACGTCTGCTAATAGTTTAAACATTGGCACACCTAACGCAGTTGTATATCAAAATAAAATTATAGTTGACAATATTACATTAGATGGTAATATTATACAAGCAACTAACACTAACGGAAACTTAGAATTTAGACCACAAGGTACAGGAACAGTAAATTTCTTTGGTGATACAAATATTACTGGTAATTTACACGCAACAGGTAATATAAGTGCAGATGGTAACATAACCATTGGTGATCAAGACACTGATACACTTACAATTAATGCGGATATAGCCGGTGACTTGATTCCAGATGTAACAAATACTTATGATATAGGTACAACTGCTAAACGTTGGAAACATGGTTACATCAATAACCTTACAACTACTACATTAAATTCAAACAGTATTACACTTTCAGGTATTGATCTTGTAAGCACACCTGGTAATTTGTATTATGTTGGTGTAAATGGTAATGATACTAAAACAGGAACACACCCACAAGATCCATATTTGACAGTAGCAAAAGCATTATCAGTTGCAACTGCTGGAGACACAGTTTACATATATCCAGGAACATATCAAGAAGTATTTCCATTAACAATACCGGCAGGTGTTGCTGTTAAAGGAACTGGTTTACGTTCAGTAAAAATTACTCCAACAGCAGGAACAAATACAAATGATGCAATTTATTTGAATGGTGAATCTACAATAGAAGATTTAACCATTGCAGATTTCTATTATGATTCATCAAATGACACAGGTTACGCATTTAAGTTTGCAAACAACATGACTGTAACTTCAAGATCACCTTATCTTAGAAACTTAACAATTTTAACTAAAGGTTCTGTTACTTCTGCAAGTGATCCTAGAGGATTTGATCAAGGTGATGCAGGTCGCGGTGCATTTTTAGATGGATCAGTAGTAAACAGTTCAAGCAGAGAAGCAGGTTGTTTATTTCATGCAGTAACATTTATTACTCCTAATCAAACTGCTTTACATATTAAGAATGGAACTAGAATAGAATGGTTGAATTCATTTACATATTTTGCAGAAAAAGGTATATTAGCAGAAAATGGCACAACAGGATTATATGGTGCAGGTAAAACAAAAGTAAAACTAAGAACAGTTTCAGGAACTTTTGCCGCAGGACAAAGTTTTTCATATTATGAAGGTGGTACATTAAGAGCATCAGGAACTATTGCAAGTGTAGATGGTGCGTATGTTTACCTAACAGGCAACATTTCAAACTTGATTGAAGCAGGTGCAAGGGTAGGAAAGACTGTAACTGCTAACGGTAATGCACAAATAGATACAGCAATTAAAAAGTTTGGTCAAGGTTCAGTGTTATTAGATGGTACAGACGACTATCTGTCAATAGCATCTAATGATGATTTTGGATTTGGCACTGGAGACTTTGCTGTTGAAGGTTGGATATACTGCACAAACATATCAGGTAACAGAACAATATTTGATTTTAGAGCAGGATCAAACACAGACACAGCACCAACAGTAGAAATAAATGGATCTGGTGCAGTAAATTATCTAGTAGGTGGCACACAACAAATTACAGGCGGTACTGTTAATGTGAATACATGGCATCACATTGCAATATCAAGATTAAGTGGTGTAACAAGATTATTTTTAGACGGAAGTAAACTAGGAAGTGATTACAATGACACAAACAATTATGGAATAACCAAACCTTTAACAATAGGTGCAAGTCATGATGGTACAGAAGACTTCATTGGTCACCTAGATGACATAAGAATTTCATCAATCAATAGATATTCTTCAAACTTTACAGCACCAACAGCCGAAGTTGCTAACGATGAATATGTAAAATTAGTTTTAAGATTCAATGACCAAACTGATGCTTCTACTACATTCACAGATGATGGGGTGTATGAACAAGATATTAGATGTGGTAATGGTGCTACTGCTAAATTTATGGACTTGGTTGATTACACAGACTTTGGTGGAGAAATAAGATCAATAGCAAGTGCTTGTATCTACGGAAACTATGGAGCATATGGTAACGGTAATGGTGTAACAATGTACCTAATTGGTACAAACTTTGCATACATTGGATTAGGTAAAGAAGTTGATAACGATCCAACACAGGTTATACAGTCACAAGAAACTACAGAATTAAATGGTGCAAGAGTTTACTTCAACTCAGTTGATCATAAAGGTGATTTTAGAGTTGGTGACTTATTCCATGTTGACCAACAAACAGGTACAGTTAATTTTACAAATGCAAACTTTAACATTGATACAACAACAGGTGTAACATTCACAGATGGATCAAGCACAACAACTATAGACGGATCAAAAGTTCAAACAGGGAACGTTAAATTAAGTTCTAACATTGTTGAATCACTATCAGGTGATTTAATTATTGATGCATCTGGCAAAGTAAACTTTAATGACAACGTAAACATCACAGGTAACTTAGATGTATCAGGTGATTTGACAATCGGTGGTAATATAACTATTGGTGATGCGGCATCAGATACAATACAAATTACAGCAGGTATAGAAAGTGACCTAGTTCCTAGTGTGGATGGAATATATAATTTAGGTTCGTCAACTAAACAATGGTCAAATTTATACACAGGCAGATTAAATGTTGACAGTATTGCTATTGACGACAACTATATTACAACAACTGACTCAAACACAAACTTAGAATTAAGAGCAAACGGTACTGGTGATGTTGTAATTGATGATTTAAGATTTAACACAAATACAATTAGAAATATAAATGGAGATTTAATACTTACTCCTGCTTCACAAACTGTGCATTTTGATAGCACAGGAAGTTTAAGACTACCAGCAGGTACAACTGCACAAAGACCAGGAACTCCTGTTGTTGGTATGGTTAGATACAATACAGATACTAATGTATTTGAGGGATATGACGGAAACTGGATTGCACTTAACGGACTATATGACTTAGACCAAGACACATATATTTCACCAGAGGCAACACCAGGTACAGATGACGACACATTAAAATTTTATGCTGGAGGCACATTGGTTGCTTCAGCAACAGCAGATAGATTTGATGTACCAAAATTAAGTGTAGATGACATTGAAATCACTGGAGATACTATTACAACTACCGTAACCAATGGAAATTTGAATTTGGTTGCTAATGGAAGTGGTGGAGTAAATGTAGAAAACTTTAGTTTTAATGCAAATACGATAACTAATAATGTAAGCGGTGGTGTAACAACATTGGCGCAATCAGGCACTGGATATTTTAAAATTGACGGCACAGGCGGTTTTGTAATACCTACAGGGGACAACTTTAACAGACACCCGTCCCCAGTACTAGGAATGATGAGATTTAATACTGCTGATGATAGAGTAGAAATATACGATGCAAGTAACAACTGGGTTTCAGTAGCAGGTAGTTCAGGTGCTGTTTCGGCCTTGGACGCAGAAAATATTGCAATCCAAACAGCGATTATAATGGGATAAAAGAATGGCAACGTTTTTTAAAAATAAAGTAATTAAAGATGTAGGAAAACAAGCAGTAGAAGTTTATACTACTGGTGTTTCTACAAAGACAACTGTTATTGGACTTGCACTTTGTAATTTAACTGCAAGTGTAATTTCAGTAAGTATCTTAATTAGCGATGACACTTCAGTTACAGGATATTATCTCAAAGACGTACTTGTTCCACCGAACAGTACTTTGAAAGCATTGAACGGTGGTGAAAAATTAGTATTGCCTGCAACTAATGTGTTGTACGCACAAAGTAACATTGATGCAAGTTTAGATGTAATCATGAGTTACGTGGAGATTGTATAATGAGTAGTCCATTTTATGTTGGACCTAATCCAAGCGACTTAATCTTTGACGGATTAGGTGAAAGATTCTTTTACGGTTTGAGACGAACCGATGACGGAGAATTATTTCTAGCAAAGATAGATCAACTTGGAAGTGACTCATTGGTTATAAACAAGTCTGGTGATCCAGTAAAAAATTATCCAGACTTTGAAGAAGGACATGAATTTTTTGATGGTAGAGATATCAATCATAATTTAGTATATGAAAATTTAAACTATGAACAGTTTAGATGGGACGATGCGAATTTAGTTTACTACATTAATGATGAAGGTGAACTAGTTGTACGTGTCAACCAAGATGCAGACGCAGGCACTATATCTTATGCAGATACAAGTGAAGAAGAAGACAGCGGAGTATCAACTGGTTGGGACGAAACAGGATATACATTTGATAACAATAGTTTGACATACGATAAAACATAGGAGCAGAGACAGATGGCAAAACAAGCAGTTAACACAGGTGTACTTCCAAACGATGGACAAGGGGATAACCTACGTTCAGGTGCTGTAAAGATCAATAATAACTTTAGTGAACTTTATACAGCATTGGGAGATGGAACGAACCTAACAAACGTAACGAATGGTGTGTTTAATAGTGCACCGGCGTTATCAACAGGAAGTAATAAAATAACATTTAAGTATGCCGCATTTAGCGACTTACCTTCAGCAACAACATACGATGGTATGTTAGCAAAAGTAACGGCCGACAGTGCTGTTTACTATGCTCACAACAATGCATGGGTAAAACTTTTAGATGTCAATAAGAATATTGGTGATTTGTCAAATGTCTCAAATACTGCTCCGACAAATGGCGATAGTCTTGTATGGGATCAAAGTTTAGGATCATGGAAACCAGATGCTGTTTCAGGTGGAGGTGGAGGATCATCTTCCTTTGCAGGCTTATCTGATACTCCAGCAAGTTTTTCAACACATGGTGGCAAACTTTTAAGAGTAAATTCAGGAGCAACAGCAGTTGAATTTGCAACAGCAATTACGGCTTCAGAAGTTGCAAATATTTCAATTGATGCTTTAAGTGATGTTGACACAACAACATCTGCTCCAAGTACCGGACAAGTTTTAAAATGGGACGGGGCAAAATGGGCACCAGCGGCTGACGTAACATCAGGCGGTGGCGGTACAGATGCTGACACATTAGATGGTCAAGATGGATCTTACTACTTAAACTATAATAACTTTACAAACACTCCAACATTGTTTGGTGGTGCTTTCTTAAACTTATCTGACACACCAGGTGCGTTTACAGGAGCGGCAAATAGATTTGTAAAAGTTAAAGCAGACGGAACTGGTTTAGAATTTGTTGCGGATCAATCAACAGACCAAAACTTGTTTGCAACAGTGGCAGGTGACTCAGGTTCAACAACTGCAAACACATTGACAGACACATTAACGATTGCAGGTGGAGCCAATATTGCAACATCAGTAACTGGCGATACATTAACAGTAGCCTTTAACGGAACACTAGGTGCAACAACTTTAGGTGCATTGACAGATGTTAATACAGCAGGCGCGGCCGCTGGTAACCATGTTGGATACAATGGATCAAGTTGGGAAGTTGTAAATGGTGTAAGAATAACTTGGACACTTGGAGCCAATCAATCAAGTGATTACACTTTTACTGGTCCAGGTTTTCCAACAACAACAAATGATCCAGTATTGTATTTGATGAGAGGATTTACATACGTATTCATTAATACAACTGGAGGTTCACACCCATTTGAAATTAGAACAACAAATGGTGGATCAGCATATACTGATGGCGTAACTGGATCTAAAACAGGCACACAGTACTTTACAGTACCAATGGGTGCTCCAAATACTTTATATTACCAATGTACTGCACATACAAACATGGGTAATACGATTAATATAGTGACGTAAGGAGAGTTAAGTGAGTGCGTTTAGTGTAGGAAATAATATACAAACTGTAAATGCAACTGTAAAAGGTGCAAGATATTTTTATGGTTTGAGAAGAACTGATGATGGTGACTTGTATCTTATCAAGGCAGACGCTTTGAAAACAACTGATGGTGTGCAAGTTAACAAGCCAGGTGATCCTACACAAAATTTACCAGACTTTCAAAGAGGAATAGAGTTCTTTTCAGGTAGAGATGAAGAACACAATAAGACATATGAGAACCTGAACTATGAACAATACAGATGGGATGACAGAAGTTTGTTTTATTATGTAGACAATGAAGGACAATTAGTTGTCAGAGTTAATGAATCATACAGTTATCCTGACGGAGTAAGTCCATAATGTACAACGATAAATACAATAGATTAAGTGAAAGAGTTCAAAACTAATGGCCGAATTTAAACTAGATAGAATACGTTTTAGATGGAAAGGTGCATGGTCTTCGACTACTGCATACATCAAAGATGACGTGGTAAGTTATGGTGGTAAAGTTTATGTTTGTATATTTGGCCACACATCAGTAGACGATTCCGTTGCAGGTACAGACTTCTACACAGATGCATTTGATAGCACAAATCCTAAATGGACACAGATGCTTGATGGTGTGTCGTGGAAAAACACTTGGCAACCAGGAACGTATTATAAAGTAAATGACATTGTCAAGTATGGTGGACAACTTTATCAATGTATAATAGGCCATGATGCACAAAGTTATTCACCACCAACATCTGCAACAACCTATAATGTTGTCACTGGATTTGATACAGTCAATTCTCCAGTAGATAAAGATTTTACAGTAACAGTTGAAGCAGGTAGTCCTTCACAAGCAAATGGATATTTTTTCATAGATGATGTACAGACACCTACATTAAGTTTTGTAAAAGGAAAAACTTATACGTTTGATCAATCACCAGGAAGTAATGGTAACTACAATAATCAAGCACATCCATTGATGTTTAGTATTGGTCCTGATGGTGATCATAATGGTAATGGTCATTATAATGATGGTGTAACTTATATGTTAGATGGTGCTACTACTACCATGTCTGGATATGTTAGTGGATTTGCAACCGCTACTACTCGTAGTGTTGAGATTGCAGTTCCTTCAACTGCACCTTCTACGTTATATTACTGGTGTCATACTCATACAAATCAAGGTGGCTCTATCAACGTTGCGGAAGCGGCAGGTAATTTTTATCTTGCAGGAACTGAAAACAGAGTATTAAGTTTAGTTGAAGGTCATCAATACATATTTGATCAAACAGATAATTCAAACATAACATTTGGCGGACAAACACATCCAATTGTGTTAAGCACGTATTGGGATGGTCATCATAATGGTGGTTCAGTTTATGCTAATGGCGTAACTTATTTGCTAGATGGATCAGTTGTTACACTTGCAAATTACCTAAGTGGATTTGCATCAGCATCAGACAGAAAAGTTAAACTTATTGTTCCAAGTAATCCACCTGATAAAATATATTATTATGATTACAACCAAGCAGACACGGGAACTGTTCATACAAATGCTGGACAATATTTCCATTTATATGATAATGGTGCTATTGGCGATACAGATATTGGTAATTGGAAAATTTTAGATGCTTCAGACAATTGGAGATTTGAATGGCAACCTCTTACAATTTACAGAGTAGGAGACACAATAAGTTATGGTGGAATACTATACAGATGTGTGACTGCTCATACAAGTTCAAACACAGTAACTGGTTTAGAATTAGACGTTGCAAAATGGAACACAGTAATTGAAACAGATTCTTGGAGAGGTGATTGGACACCCGGCACAAGATATTTTAATCATGATATTATTAGATACGGTGGAGTAACTAAAAGATGTGTCACAGGACACGTTGCTCAGGCAGACGATAATTTAGGGATTGAACCAGATGATGCTAAATGGGAAACATTGGTTGATGGTATTGAATACATTGGTGAATGGAAAGCAAAAGAAGATCTAAACATTACTGCATTTGCAGGAACAAGTGCAACGTGTGTGCATACGTTTACATCAGATGACAACGGAACAATATTCAAGTACACACAAACTGGTACAATTGATTCTGCTTTAACAGACAACAAGAATTACTATCTTAGATATGTTGATGCAACAAATATTAGTTTCCATACAAGTAAAGTTGATGCAGTATTCGGAAGAAATGCAATTACTTTTAATGCGGATTCAACAGGCTCACAGACATTAGAAGTAAGTAAAAAAATTAAAGTTGGAGACGTTTTACGTTATGGACCAACATTGTTTAGATGTACTACTGCTCATGTACCTACAAGTATATTTTCAACTTCATTCTTTGAAACATGGATACCAGGGTTAGGATTTGAAAATCAATGGGTAGATTCAATTACATATCAACCAGGAGACATAGTTACTTATGGAGGATATAGTTACACAGCATTGACAGTAAACACTTCAAGTGTACCAAGTGCAAATTTAAAACTACAAGACACAGGAGACTGGGAATTACTTACACAAGGTTACAGACTTGGTGCTCAATATAACACAGATGCAAACACGCAAGACACTGCAAGTGACTGGGGAAGTACAACATCATATAAGACAGGTGACGTTGTTAGATTAAATGGTCATGTGTTTATAGCATTAAGAGATAGCACAGGTAGTGAACCAGATGATTCATTAACAACTACAACTTATGCAGTAACAGTTGGTGATCCTGGATCAGGAAATAGATTCTATATTGACGGTGTAGCAGAAGCAACAATTACATTGATAGAAGGTAATACTTACATCTTTAATCAATCAGATAGCACAAACAATACACATCCAATTTACATCAGCACACAGAAAAATGGTCATTGGGTTGATAGTTCATACAATTATTTTCAAGGCGGAGTTGTATATCATTTAGATGGTACTGATTATTTGAATCCACAAGATTATGACAGTGGATTTGCTAGTGCAACCGTTAGATATGTAAAAATTACTGTACCAAGAGACGCATACAGTCAGTTGTATCCTGTTTGTAACAACCATTCAACTATGTACGGCAACGGCGTATGGAATACAGCACAATCAGGAAACACATGGCAAACATTAATTACAGGTGACCATTGGAGAGACTATTGGATTGAATCAGATCCAGTAACACTATCGCCTACAAACTATTTCTTAGGTGACATTGTAACATATGAAGGTACACTGTATAGATGTGTCAAACGTCATACAGCAACAGCATCAGGATCAAGACCAGATCTTGATATGGAATATACACAAGACAACTTCTGGACAAAAGTAATTCAAGGTGGATTAACAAACGTTCTACAATACAGAGGTGACATTAGAACACATGATGGTACAAGTACCTTAAGACAAGGTATAGGAAATCCAGGCGATGTATTAAAAGTAATCAACACTATTCCTGCATATGAAGACTTAGGTGCAGTTGCAAACGTATTTTATGTTGCACCAGATGGTTTAGATAACACAACTACTGGAAGAGGACTTTCAGATTCAGCACCATTTAAAACAGTAAAATATGCTTGTGATTATATTTTCCAAGATGAAGCAACTAGATCACCTGCTACAATTTTTGTGAAAACAGGAACTTACAAAGAACAACTTCCAATTAAAGTACCGGCAGACGTTGCCATTGTTGGAGACGAATTGCGTTCAACTAGAATTGAACCGGCAAGTAGTGCATTTGAAGATCAGGATATGTTTAGAGTACGTAATGGTTGCGGAATTAGAAACATGACTCTTGCAGGATTAAAAGGTTCATTAGGAAACATTGACACGTTCCAAACAAAACGTGTTACAGGTGGTGCCTTTGTTGCTCTTGATCCAGGTGATGGACCAAGTGATCAAAGTGTATGGATCACAAATAAATCAACTTATGTACAAAACGTTTCAACGTTTGGTGAAGAATGTATTGGTTTAAGAATTGATGGCGACCTACACAATGGTGGTAACAAATCTGTTGTTGCTAATGACTTCACACAAATTTTACAACAAGGTATTGGCTTCTGGTGTAGCGGTGAAGGTAAAGCAGAATTAGTATCAGTGTTTACATACTATTGTCACATAGGTTATCTATGTACCGATGGTGGTAAGGTTAGAGCAACCAACGGTAACAACTCATATGGTGACTTTGGATCTGTTGCGATTGGATATGATAATTCAGAAAGTCCAATAACAGGTAAAGTTAACAACTGGTCAAAAGAAGCAACTATAAGTCAAGTTTACAATGATGAAAACCAATTGTTCACAGTTGGATATAATAATGCAGGTAATCATTATACAAGTGGTACTGCAACTATTACAGGGTCAGGACAAAATGCCGCGGCTAATATTAAAGAATTTAGAGACAATGGTATCATGGAAGTACGTGTGCTTGATCCAGGTGATTCAAGTATAGCAGGTGGTGCCGGATACACTTTTGTAAACAACAGAGCACAACTTGGAGATAGTTTAAGTATCAACATTGCAAACTCTGATACACAACAAGAAAATTATTATCTTAACAAACTTTTAACTATTGTTGAAGGTGAAGGTAGAGGACAGTATGGTTATATTACAAGTTACGATTGGAACACAGGTGGAGTGATTGCAGGAACAGTTACAAGTTCAACTGACGCTACTAGAGTAGAAGGAACATACACAGGTAAAGTAGGTACAAGTAGTAACGCACTAGCAACAGAACCAACCGTGACAATAACTATTGATGCAACAGGTGATGCAACAGTTACAGTAACAAATGTTGGAAAAGATAATCTTGCAAACGATATTATCACTTACACAAACGTAGACTTTGGTGGACAGGGTGCAAACATTACATTTTTAATTAGTTCAGTAAGTTTAGGTAATAAGAAAATGACCATAGCAAGACAGGCAGATGGCATTGCTGGTTGGGAACACTTACTACCTGGACAACCTATAAAAACTGTATTAGATGAAACAACTAGATATCAAATAACTCCAAGAATTGATGTTTCAGAACCGCCATACAATACTAATAACAACAACGCACCATCAGGTACAGATATCAAATCTATGGCGTATCAAAAATTAGGAAGTAACAGATTAACAGTTGGAGTTGGTAACAATAGTATTATATGGACCACTGATGGAACAACTTGGAACAATGCGGCAAGTTATACTAACTTACCTTACATAGCAGTTGCAGATGGAAATAATTTCTTTGTAGCAATTGATAGTGCAGGTAACATTAGAAAGTCAGGAGATGGTACAAACTGGACAAGTGGAGGTACACTACCGTCAGGCACATATAACAGTTTACTTTATGGAGATGGATATCATATTGCACTAGCAAACAGTGATTCCAATGCTTACGTAAGTACAAACAACGGAGACACTTGGACAACTGTATCAGCAGGATTTAGTAACGTAAAATTTTTAGCATATGGTAACGGCAAGTGGATTGCAATGAATGAAGCAGGAGATACTTGGGAAAGTGTAGACAACGGTTCAAGTTGGACACAAGGTCCAGACTTAGGTAACGTACAATATGACGTTGCAAGTTTATGTTTTGGTAATGGTAGATTTGTAGCGGCGGCTTATGACTCTCCAAATGATATATCAACTGTAAATAATAAATTCTTTTACAGTTTGACAAACAAAAGCACTGCGGCAGGTAGCACACAGTGGTTAATGGGTGAAGACACACCAGCGGCAGATAACTTTTATGTAACTTATCAACAAGGTGTTTTTGTGGCTGTAAGTGCCAATGGACAAATTTGTGTTTCTCCAGATGGTAATTTATGGGATAACAAAGCATCAATAGGTGGTGCATACAATGGAATATTTGCAGGTAGTTCACGTACTGGTGGACCACAATTCTTTCCAACACAAAATGGAACAGTATCACAAATTACAACAATTGAATATGGTGCAACTGCAAGAATAATTCCTCAGATTGTAAGTAATAGAATAAGTGAATTTACAATAGTTGAAGCAGGTTCTGGTTACACAGGATCAGCACCAACATTAAGCATCATTGATCCAGACAAAACAGGTTCAGTGACTTATGAAGTTAGACTTGGAACTGGAGTTTTAGGTCCATTAGAATTTACTAACAGAGGTACAGGATATCTAAACATTGGGGTAACGGTAACTGGAGATGGTTACAAAGACGAATACCAACTAGGTGAAAAATTAGTTATAAAAGAATTATCAAGAGAACCAGGACCTGGAGACAACTTATATATTAATGAAATTAATGACGTTGTTTATAGTATTCAGTCAGTTACTGACTTGGCAGGATCTGAACCAAACCTAACAGCGACAATAACAATTAGTCCAACGTTAGATAGAGCAGAATCTCCTAATCATAATGAAACATTTATTATTAGACAGAAATACAGTCAGGTAAGATTAACAGGACATGACTTCCTAGAAATAGGTAGAGGAGACTTGTATCAATCAAATTATCCATTGTTGATACCAGATGAAAACTATGAGGACAAACCATTTAATGAAACCGCTCAAGGGGACGGTGGTAGAGTATTCTATACATCCACTGACCAAGATGGTAACTTTAGAGTTGGTGAATTGTTTGAGGTTGAACAGAGCACAGGTATTGTAACACTTAACGCAAGTTACTTCCAATTAGAAGGATTAACAGAACTTAGATTAGGTGGTGTTACACTAGGTGGTACGAATGCACTTATACAAGAATTCTCAAAAGACGGTACTTTTGCCGCAAATAGTAACAATATTGTTCCAACACAAAGAGCAGTAGCGGCTTACATTGCTTCTAGAATATCAGGTGGTGGAGTAAATGTTAATGTTAACGCATTGATATCAGGAGAAGTTAAAATTATTGGTAATCAGATCACAACAACCAGTGGAAATACCATACAAGTACCGGTAAAAATGAATTTCCAGAAGGGAATTGATGGAACAATGACGGCAATGACGTATTTTACAGCAGGTGGAGTATTTTCTAACATAGATGAGGGAGATCCTACTACACCACAAGAACAAGGGTATGGATTATAGGAATTTACGATTATGATAAATATATTTAAGAAAGCGATAGGTTTCAAAAATGGCAGAGTTTAAACTAGGTAGAATCAGATTTATATGGAAAGGTGCATGGTCAACAGGCACTCAATACTATAAAGATGACGTAATTAGATATGGTGGACGTACATATATTTGTATTCTTGGACACACTGCTTCTGGCACGTTTGAAGCAGATCAATCTACAAAATGGAACAACCTAGCAGACGGTCAAGAATGGAAAAGTGACTGGTCTTTATCAACAATTTATAAGCCAAACGACATTGTAAAATATGGTAGTTTGTTATATGTTTGTAACACAGGACATACTTCAGCATCAACAACATCAGATGGATTAGAATTAGATCAATCCAAGTGGGATCTATGGACAGAAGGATTTGATTGGAAAGGTGTTTGGGGAGTTTCAACTAGATACAAAGTAAACGACATTGTTGCTTATGGTGGAGATTTATATCTTTGTACTGAAAAACACACTTCGGCGGCTTCAACTTCAGATGGATTAGAATTAGATAATGCAAAATGGGACACTTTTGCAAGAGGTCTTGAATGGAGAGGAAACTGGACAGCAACAACAAGATATAGAACTAATGATGTAGTAAGATATGGCGGTCAGATTTATGTTTGTGGTACAGGACACACTGCCGCGGCAACTAATGCTTTAGGTTTAGAGGCAAATCAGTCTAACTGGGATTACCTACACAAAGGTATTGAATACAAAGGTAACTGGGCAACTACAACAAGATATAAAATTAATGATTTAGTTAAGTATGGTGGAGACATTTGGATTTGTACTACATACCATACTTCAACAACTACACTTGCCGCAGACGAAAGTAACTGGGCAATATTTGTTCCAGGATTAGAATTTGAAGACAGTTGGCAAAATAATGTAAACTATCAACCAGGTGACGTTGTTACTTACGGTGGATATTCTTACGTTTCAAAAACAAACAACTATGCGGCAACACCATTTAACAATACTTCTAACTGGGATCTATTTACAACTGGATTTAGTTTAAAAGGTGATTACAGTAACACAACAAATTACAAAGTAGGTGATGTTGTAAGAGTAGGTGGTTGGACATATTTGGCAATCGCTGACGGTGTTGGTAACAGACCACCAGACAATACAAAATGGGATAAATTAAATCAAGGTTTTTATTGGAAGAATACTTGGACTAACGGTGCTTACTATGACAAAGGTGATACTGTTAGAGGTATTAACAATATTAACTCTTATGTCTGTGTACTTGAACACACAGCGGACCAAGTAACTGCACAGAATAGACCAGATCAAGATACTTCAGGAACCAATTGGAATTTATTAAGTGGTGGTGTTGAATCAGGAAACTTAACTACACGTGGTGACCTAGTTTACTACGGTGGAGCAGGACCAACTAGACTTGCAATAGGTTCACCAGGACAAGTATTAAAAGTAAACGATGCTGGTACAGATCCAGCGTGGGGATACTTTGGTCAGATTGAAGCAGTTTATTATGTAGCATCCACAGGAGTAGATCAATCTGTTCCTGCTTATGGTGTAACACTTGATAAACCTTTCAAGACTGTACAATTTGGTTTACAACAAATAGAAAAAGGTGCTAGAAAACCTTACGCAACAGAATTATTTAAAAGAAACAAAGCATTTATTGTTGCTGAAACTTTAGCATGGGTTGACAGGCAGATTTCAACTAATGCAAGTCCATTCAGTGCTTCATTTACTTACACAGCGGCTAACTGGTCAAGAGATTTAAGACATCTATTAGATGGTGTTGAGTTTGATTTAAGTCATGGTGGTAACAGAAAGTCAAGACAAGTTGCTTTAAACTTTTTTAGATCAAATTCATTTAGTTACTATGTAACTAATAGTTCACTTACAACTGAGTGGGCGGCTATGTTGGCATACATGAAAACATTAATTGATGATGTGTTAACACAAAATACTCCAAGTACAAATTATCAAACATTAATGAGTGTTTCTCCTGCAACATTGCAAATTAAAAATGCAACCATAAGCGAAGAAGCAGGTGCACAAACAGTAGTTGATAGTTTAATAAATGTTTCAAGAGATGCTATTGTATCAAACAGTGCAACAAGCACAACCTACAATGTTACAGCGGCAACTTATGATGGTGCTACTGGAGATATGGATTTAACAATAGGTACACATAGTTTAGCAGTTAACACAAAAATTATTATAAAAACAAACAGTTTAACATTTACTTGTGATAAAGATAATAACGTATCACAGAAAACTTATCCAAGAACAACTGACCCAGCATACGTTACTCCAATTGCAATTACAAGTACAACAGGTACAACAATTAGGGTAAACGTTGGTATAAATCCAGATGGAAATTATGCTCACACATTTGTAAGTGCAACATCAGGTGCAGTTTCATTAGCAAGTGGTGGCGGTATCCCAGCAGAGATAGTTGCTAACGATACATTATTTGTTAAGACAGGAACTTTCGCAGAAGTACTTCCAATGGTAATTCCAGAAAGTTGTGCTGTCGTAGGTGACGAACTGCGTTCAACAAAAATTACTCCAGCAGGTCAATTGACAAGTTCAGATGACACTGCATTTAGTTTGTATGGTATTCTTCATATGAAATCAATCATTGACAATATCATTCTTAACACAAGTATTACAAAACAAACAAACAATCCTTTGACACAGGATACTGCACACCCGGCAGGTGATGCCGCGGCAGTAACAAAAGCAGAAGCAGTTGTTGATGCTATACATGATTATATTAATTACAATGTAGTAAGTGATTCAACAGCAGTAAATCCAACAATGTCAGGACAAATGAGTCCAAACCAAGAGTTGGGTGTAAAAAATGCTGTATTAAGATTAGAAGAAAACAAAGAGTTTATTGCAGAAGATGTAACAAATTATATTTTAAATACATTCCCAGGATACACTGGATTTGATTCAACTGCTCAAGCGGCTTGTAAGAGAGACGTAAGAAGATATGTAGAAGCAGTACAGCATGATATAGTTTATGATGGAACATACATGGCAATTAGAGCAGGTAGACTTTATGCAAATAGTGTAAGTGGATCTACTTTAGAAAATATGTTCTTTGTTAGAAATGGAACAGGTTTAAGAAACTGTACAGTAAGTGGATTAAATGGAACACTTGGAGTAGCAAACTCATTTGGTACTAAACGTCCAACAGCAGGTGCTTATGTATCATTGGATCCAGGTTGGGGACCAGCACACGAAGATGTGTGGGTAAAAAACAAATCTTGTTATGTACAAAACGTAACAACATTTGGTACAGGATGTATAGGATTAAAAATTGACGGTGACCTACACGCAGGTGGTAATGACTCTGTTGTTGCAAACGACTTTACGCAGGTACTATCAGATGGTATTGGTGTATGGGTAACAAACTTAGGTAGATCAGAACTTGTTTCCGTGTTCTCATATTATGGTCACATAGGTTATCTTGCAGAAAACGGTGGTAAGATTCGTGCTACAAACGGTAACTCATCATATGGTGATTTTGGTTGTGTGGCAGAAGGTGTTGATGCAACAGAAACACCTATCACAGGATTTGTAGATAACAAAGCAGGTCAGGCACTAGTTGCAAACGTAACTACTGACGGTGAAAGAGTATTAACATTAGAATACCTAAATGCTGGACGAGATTATGATCTTGGAGGTGGAACTGCAAACATAGCCATTACAGGTGAAGGTTATAACTTGGGTACTATTACTCCTGTTTACAGAACAGGTGGTGTGATGGAAGTTAGAATGCTTGAAACACAAACAAGTCCAAGTAACTTAGGTGGTGCTGATTACAAATTTGTAAGCAACAATGCTCAGATTGGTAACGCAACACAGATTACAATATCAAACACTGACACAAATACATCAGGTGCATTAGTAGGATTAGGAATCTTTATTAAAGCAGGACTTGGTGCAGGTCAGTATGCTTACATTGACACGTATAACTCAGGTACAAAAGTTGCAACTGTTAGAAAATATTCAGACGGTACAGCAGGTTGGGATCACTTGTTAGGTGAATCTATCTTAAATTTACTTGACAGTACAACTGCATATGAGATTGAACCAAGAATTACTTTCTCAGCACCAACAGGTGATGGTTCAAGTTCAAGCATCAAAGCATTAGGAAGAGCAACAGTTGTTGATGGAAAAATATCACAGATTAGAATTTGGGAACCAGGACAAGGTTATTTAACTGCTCCTACAATTACAATTACTGATCCTAACAACACAACAGAAGCACCAACAGGTGTAAGAATAGGTGACGGTGTGTTAGCACAACCTACTTACGCAGGTTCAACAAACGCAGGTAGAGGTCAGGCATTTGAAACTGCAAGTGCAACTGTAACTGCTACACTTACTGAAACTAATATTACTGGTGTTGCTTTAAACAATCCAATTAGAGTTACAGCAAGTGGCGGACACACAATTCAACAAGGTGCTAAAGTAAAAATTACAGAAGTTGTTGGAAGTATTCAACTTAATGACAATACTTACTTTGCAAAAGTGATTGATGCAAACAACATAGACTTATATATAGATCCAGCATTAACAACTGGTATTGATGGAACATTAAGTGGCGCTTATGGAACTTATCTATCAGGCGGTAAATTAAAATATGGTGGTGGATTTAGAGATCAATTCCAATCAGGACAATATGTAAATGTAATTGGAATGGCAAGATCACCAGTTGCAGGATCAAACGTACAATTTAGTAACATAAGTGATACAGTATTCAAACTTGTAAGTGTAACAAACTTGATAGGTCAAGGACCATTTAGTGCAACACTTCAAGTATCACCAAACGTTGCAGTAAGCAGTGCACCTGCTCACAATCAAGATACAACAATTAGAATTAGATATTCACAAGTTAGATTAACAGGACATGACTTCTTAGATATTGGTACTGGTAACTTTGCTAATACCAACTATCCAAATATTCCATTACAAAATCCTATTCCAGCAAACGAGACTAGGGAACGTGATGGAGGTAGAGTGTTCTTTACTTCAACTGACCAAGATGGTAACTTTAGAGTTGGCGGGTTATTCACAGTTGAGCAAAGTACAGGAGTCGCGACCCTAAATGCTGATGCATTTAACATAAGTGGTCTACAAGAATTATCACTGGGATCAGTAGCATTAGGATCAACAGGTGCAACTATTAATGAGTTTAGCACTGATGGATCATTTGCCGCAAATAGTGATAGTATAGTGCCAACACAAAAAGCAATTAAAACATATATCACATCACAAATAGGTGGTGGTGCTTCCACATTGAACGTTAACCAGATAACTGCTGGACTAGTACAAATTTCCGGTCAGGAAATTACTACAACAACAGTTGTTCCGATCAATGTAAACGCAACTATGAACTTCAAGGGTGGAGTTGATGGGACGCCGGTTGCACTAAATATGTTTTTAATGGGATAAAGGAGATAGAACTATGGCAACAGGAAGACTAGGCGCCGCAGATTTAGCCGCTGGTACACTAACTACCGTTTATACCGTTCCCGCATCAACTTATGGGGTTGTTACGTGTTCGTTATGCAATAGAGGTAATAGTGCAATATCAGTCAGAATGGCGGTTGCAAGTGCAGATACACCCACAAATGGCGAGTACATTGAGTACGATGTAGAAGTTTTAGCCAAGGGGGTTCTGGAGAGATCTGGTATCGTTATGGATGCTGGGAAGAAATTGGTAGTGTACTCATCTGCCGTTAACGTTAGTGCCGTTGTTTTCGGAATTGAAACAACTGCATAAAGTATAAATACTAATAAGGATAAGGATAAAACAATGGGAAGATATATAACAACCACAGGAACAGCAGGTACAGTTGTTAAAGAAGTCAATGCTACCTATCAATCGGTAGTAAATGACAGAATTCTTTGTACAACTGGCGGGTTCACTATTACACTTCCTCTTTCTACGTCACTGTTAGTTAACGACACCGTTCAGATTATTGATGTAACTGGTGTTGCTAACGCAAGTAACATTACAGTAGCAAGAAACGGTGCAAAAATACAGAACCTTGCAGAAAATTTAGTGCTAGATGTCAACAACGTTGCAGTAACACTTGTATATACAGGTGCAACTTACGGTTGGATCATAAGCGGAACGTAAGAATTAGGAGAAGGAAGTACGATGTCATCATTAAGAGCATTTTTAAGTGACGTAGCACCAGTCAAGGGTGGAGTCACCCAACAACTTTGGGTCTACAGGAAAGATGATAACATAGGTAACGGTGGACAATGTTGCTTATGGACCGTACCTACTGGAAAAGTAAACGCTACATTTGAACTATGGGGCGGCGGCGGAGGCGGCGGTGGCGGATGCTGTTGTCAGTTTCCAAATAGACCAGCCTCTGGTGGAGCATACGCGATAAGAACAGTCAACACGTCAGCAGGAAATACATATACGGTTTGTGCTGGTGGTTCTACTCCTTGTTGTTGTCACGGATGTTTAGGTGGCGATGGCTATCCAAGTTTTGTAACAGGATCAAGTATTCCAACAACGTGTGCACCGGGTGGTTGCGGTGGTAAACAATGTTGCTTTACTGATGCTTACACTTGTCATCCAAGTTTCGTATATAGTTGCGGAACAGGTGATTGGGGACTTCCAAGAGTAACTGGAAGTGCAAAAAGATCTCAGTACTGTCACAATCAATTTTGGACATGGACTGGTGGTACACCAATATTTGGTGGACAAAGAAAAAGTAAAGACTGGTGTGCAGGTAACTTTACAAACACGGGATCGTGTTTTAGTTGTCTAGCAGAATTCCCAGGCGGTGGTGGAGGCTCAGGTGCGGCCTGTGGTAATCCATGCTGTTGGGGAGGCTGGGGACAAGCCGGCGCAGTCAAAATATCGTATAGTTAGAAAGGGAATAGGAGACTTAAATTATGCCAAATACTATAATTGAAAAAGACTTTACCTATGATATCCCTGATGATTATCTGGCGCAGACTAGAAACGACAATAAAACTGCTGAGGCGACTTTTAAAGGCCCGGATAAGATTTGGATATTTGTAGATAAAGACACAGGCAAATCTACTAGAAGTAGATTATTGCTTACAGACGAGGAGAATGGATCAGAATTTCCAACTCCAGAAGGTCAGTTTAAAATCGAAGTTGATTGTGCAACTGATCCTACAATATGTTCTTTATGGGATACAACTGAATGGGAAACTGTTAAAAATCAAACTCAACTAGTAGTAGATTTGCCAGATGGTACTACTTATGAGAGACCAGACCCAACAACAGTTGATCATACATATGAATTAGATGATTGTGTTTATAACATGGACGGAACATTGTCAGCAGATGGTACGACTTACACAGGTGGTACTTGGACAATGGAATGGAGACAACCTTGGAGTTCATGGGATGAACTAATTGTAGTTAGAAACAATTTGCTTACGGCTTCAGATGCCAAGATTGCAGAAGATATGCCAGAAGCAACAAAAACAGTTTGGAAAGAATACAGACAAAAGTTGAGAGACTTACCTGCTACTTTTAAAAGAGGTACAGCAGATGAGTTTCCAGCACACATGGTAAACTTTCCAGTTGAACCAGGCGCGGATTTAATAGGAGACTAAGATGGCCTCATTAAGGACCTTATTACAGTATGGTACAAGTTCAGCAGGATCTGATCCATTAAGAAGTTTGAGAGTATATAATACAAATATTACTAGTTCAAACAACGGTGGACAATGCTGTCAGTGGACTGCACCAACAGGAGTTACTTGGGTCGCTTTCGAAATTTGGGGAGGCGGTGGACCAGGTGCTGGTGTTTGTTGTTGCCAACAAGGTTGGGCCGGCGG
>CESN01105722.1_pt1 | contig 34823 bp, 30 predicted proteins | sample 531181 | NCBI WGS metagenome assembly CESN01 (sample SAMEA2621990, study PRJEB7988) | marine metagenome | isolation source: saline water (ENVO:00002010), including
TGATTCTGGATTTAACCCATCGACAGAATGGATCGAATCTCTTCTCTGGGCATGGAGTTATCGCCCTCGTTGAGACCATCTCGGTGTTCACAGTATTTAATCGTTATAATCTATTATAAATACTGGAGCATTTATTCTACTTGAAAAATGAGAATAGCCGTCATTATTCGAATTTTCATTATCGTCTCGAAAGTATTGTTTATACCTTTGAGATTCGTGAAACAAAAGAAGAGGAGGATTATAAAGTTTATCAATTAGTAATTTTGTATCAATATCAACATTTTTCTTTGAATCTAAATTCTGTTTTTTATTAAATAAAAAATTAACTTCATGTATAGTTTCTTTTACTAAATAAGGTAATATATTATTTTGAATTTCTGAAGGAATTGTTTTTTTTTGGCAAACCTCTGATATTATTTCCTTGGTACTCTTTATTTCTTCCTGGTAAAGTTTATATTCTTTTCCAATGATGGTATGTTCTGGATATTTACTTCCATTAAATCCTTTTCTTATTAATATACCTGCAATTTCATGTTTTACATCAAGATTATTTTTTTTCTTGATAGAAGTATCATTTATTTTTGACATTAAACTTTGTAATACATGTAAATCATATTTTGTTAAATTATTTACTTTAACCGCAACTTGCGTAAAATATTTAATTAAATATATTCGTCTACTAAACATTACACTATGAAAAGGTGTACTATTTTGCTGTTCATCACTCTTTATTCTAAAATCAGCACCACTATTTATTAATAATTCAACATGTTCTAGAGTTCCAAATAACACCGCATAATGTAATATTGTTTTACCATGTTCATCTCGTGAATTCACTTTTGCTCCATTATCAATTAAATATTTTATTAATTCTGTAACATATTCTGGAGTTGGAGGTAAATCTTCGTACTTGTTATCTACTTCATCTACTAGTTCTTCATACTCATCTTCAATATCCATATCATAACTATATTTATTTACATATTTCTCATAAGTATCCATTAAATTACGATACAATACAGGCAATATGTTTAAATCTGATTTTTTATTTACTTTAATTTTAGCTCCATTTTCAATTAAATATTCTATTAAACTGTCAATACTGTATGCATATCTAGTTTGACAGTTTCTAGCAATTAGTAATAAAGGCGTATAATTAGAATTATTTCTCATGTTAACATCTGCACCGTTTTCTACAAGTAATTTTACAATACTATCTTTATTCTCATCATTACATAATTCAAAATACCATAGACACGCATAATGCAAAGATGAACAGCCATTACTATCTAATTTATTCACATTAGCCCCTTTTTCAATAAGATATTTTATAATTTTAATAGGTGGTTTACATTTCCAATAATTATTTGACGACTTTTCACCTATAGATACACCACACGCAAAGTGTAATAAAGACATATGCATGTCATTAAACACAATTTTTGTATTTATTACACTTTGCGTGTATTCCGTTTTGTAGATAGTTATGTCTTTACAATTTATATATCTATTAACATTATAATCATTATTTAATTCAAACTTTGAATTTACTTTAATTGTTTTATTGACATTAAATCCATTTTCAATAATTTTCTTAAATTCTTCAATGTCATCTTTTTGAATTAATTCAAAAAGTTGTTTTTCCATTTGTTTGTACTTTTCTACAATAAATATTCTTAAGTTATTTTCAAGTTTAACTTAATTTTCAGCTTCTGGTTTTACAATTAGTTTATTAGGTACTGGAATACAACAACAACAACCACAATAAGACTTGCAACATTCTTCACAAAACAAACTGAACCCTAAAATAGGACAACAGATAATTAGAAAACATTGCTCTAAATATAATTGACAGAATCCAAGACCTGTGCACATTAATTTAGTTAAAATAAACGGGTAAATTAATTTGGCTGAATATCAATTTTATTAAAATGTAAATATAGAATATAGGATATATGAAAGATAAATTTAAAAATAAGTTATGTGATTCAAAAATGACTTTTGAGGAATGTGAATTAACAATATTAAGACATGCAGTAGATGAAACAGAGAAAAAGCAAAACATAGAAAAAGTAAATAATGAATCAGTTCAAAAAATGTTGGATATTGTTGTTAATTTTATAAAAAAGAAGAAATTAGTATGTTATGGAGGAACAGCCATTAATAATATTTTGCCAGAAAGTCAACAATTTTACAATAAAGAAACAGAAATACCTGATTATGATTTTTTCTCAGATAACCCAATTAAACATGCAAAAGAATTAGCAGATATATATCACAAAGAAGGCTACAAAGAAGTTGAAGCAAAGTCAGGAATGCATTATGGTACATTTAAAGTATTCGTAAACTATATTCCTATTGCTGATATTACTTATTTACACCCAGAAATCTTTGCTAAGGTTAGTAAAGAAGCATTAAAAATAGATGGAATACAATATGCTCCTCCTAACTATCTTCGCATGGCTGCTTATTTAGAATTATCTAGACCTTTAGGAGATGTAAGTCGTTGGGAAAAGGTGTATAAACGTCTTTCTTTGTTGAATAAAAACTATCCTTTAAAAACAAAAAATTGTAAACCCGATATTTTCTCAGATGAAGATAATCATCCTACCAGCGAATTGAATACCTTATTACGTGATTTATTAATTAAAAACAAAGTTGTATTTTTTGGTGGTTATTCTAGTTTCCTTTATTCAAAGCATATGAATGCGGATGAGGCAAATAAAGCAAAAAATATCTCTGAATATGATGTGTTATGTGAAGATCCTGAAACTGTAGGCAAAGAAATAATGAAATCATTAAAAGAAAATGAATATAAGAAATTAGATTTAATTAAACACAAAGAAATTGGTGAAATTATACCATTACATTATGAATTAACAGTAGCTGGGAAAGGAAAAATATTTTTATTTAAACCAATTTCTTGCCACAGTTATAATAAAATACGAGTAAATAAGAAAAATGTACAAGTTGCTACTATAGAAACTATTTTATCTTTTTATCTTGCGTTCTTATACGCAGATATGCCTTATTATAACAAAGATAGATTGTTATGTTTATCTGACTCCTTATTGAAAGTAATCGAACAAAATAAGTTGAATGAACGTGGTATTTTAAAACGATTTACGATTCAATGTTATGGAAAACAAAAAACATTGGAAGATATTCGTTCAGAAAAGTCAGATAAGTATAAAGAATTTATTGAGAAAAAAGTAGACCCTGAAAGTAAAGAATATCGTATGTGGTTTTTAAAATATATACCTAAAGGTAAACAGGGAAAGACAATTAAAAAAACGTTAAAAACAAATAATAAAACGTTGAAAAGTAAGCCAGGATTATTTTTAATTTAAATTTTAATTTATATAATATAAATTATTATATAATCAATGTTAGAATCTAAATTAAATTACAGTTTAAATCCATGTTACAAGAATAGAATTATAACATCTACAGAAAAACCACAATTCAAGTTAGATGCTTATTGTATAAATTTAGATAAAAAACAGCATAATATGCATTTTATTAATTCAGAGTGGAAAGATTTTTGTAATATAACTCGATTTTCTGGTTTGAGTTCTGCTACTGAATCTCATGTTGAAATATTAAAAAATATCTATATTAATAGAAAAAGCGTAAAGTTTCCTATTGTAGTTATGGAAGATGATGTTTATAGAAAAAATGATTTTACAAAATATTGGAATAAGTTATTAAAATTAAATACTTGCGATTATGTTACATTTGATGCATTTTATTTATCATTGAAACATAGTGATAGTGATTTACCTTCTTATTTTGCATCATTAAAAGGTCATCGAATGATGGGATTTACAGTGTACTACAAAAAATTTTTTGAAAGATTTAGAACAATTAATGAATTAGTATTAGCAATAAATAGAGTTCCAATTGATATGAATTTTACAAATAATGAAAAATTTATTAAATATACTCCAAAACAGCAGGTGTGTTGTCAAATTGTATCTAAATTTTCTGATACAAAAAAAAAAGTAACTTCGCATTATCTTGATTATTATAAGGAAGCTGAAAATATATTGAAAGAAATAGATAAAAAAATATTTATTATAGGGTTTAATAAAACTGGAACAAGAAGTTTCAAAGAATATTTTATCAAAAACTCTATACCTGTCATTCATTGGGATGAAAATAGATTAGCAAGAGCAATAAAATTTAATTATGATAATAAACGAAAATTACTAACTAATTATGAAAAATATACAGTATTTTGTGATATGGAAGATATACATAATATGAATTTTGCGCATGTTACTTATTTCAAAGAAATGGATAAACAATATCCAAATTCAAAATTCATATTGAATATTCGAAATGTTGAAAATTGGATAAAAAGTAGGAATCATCATGAAGATGATAATGGTAATTATACAGATTATTTTTGTAAAAAATTAAATTTAACGAAAGAAGAAGTAAACAATAAATGGCGTAAAGAATTTTATGAACATAATAATAATGTCATTAAATACTTTTCTGATAAACCAAATAAATTACTTATTTTTCACATAGAAAATGAGAATATAGAAAAATTAAACGATTTTTTACCTGAATTTCAATTAAATGCCGATTTATATAACCATGAAGGTAAAACATAAAAAATAATAATTTTATTTTATGTTAAAAATAAAATTATCATATATTATTACTCAGTTGTTATAAATAGTTTACACATATTAATTAATTCTAAATTGTTGGTACTTTTTTTAAATAAATTATTTATTATATCGTTATCTCTAAAACGAATTGTATAATCTTGTTGAATGTTATTTCTACCAATTCTTCCCATGGCTTGATAAATTTTTTGTTGTGTGGAATTCATCAAATCTTTTCCTATAAAACCATGACAAAACTGATAATTTGTTCCATAAATATAATCAGTTGAAGCAATTATCATAAACAATTTTTGTTCATCAGCAAGGCTTTTCATAATTTCCATATATCTTGCATTTTTATGTAATTTAAACGTGCCGATACCTAACAATATTAGTACTTTATAGTTATTTTCGACTTGCAAGTTCATTATTTCTTTCACATTTTCTTCCCCAAGGTCAGATACAAATGCGTTTTCAACAACATTTCCATTTGGTACCCATATTTCTTGATGGGGTTTCGTATTTGGTAAGTATTTTGCATCTAAATTTGCTATTACAATTTCTTTTCTTAACTTATTTACCTCATTCACTAGCTTTTGAGATTCATTTGATATACGCCCACTTTGTCGTTTTTGACTACCTTTTCCATCGTCATCTTTATTTTCTAATGATTCTTCGTCATGTCGAATTACTTTTTCTAATTTATCTATTTTTTCTAATGTAATTTTGTTTTTTTCTATTTTTTTCATAATTTTATCAAATGAAATTGGGTCTATTTTGCTTTGTTGAATATAAAACTGAGCTACCTTATCAATATCATCTGTTAAATATATAGTAGGACCATCTGTGAATGTATATGCATCATTTGTAGTTGCAAGTAATCCTCCAGTATTTTTTACTTGTTTTTTTAAAGTATTATTTGGTTCAAATACAGTATTTACACGTTTTAAAGGCTTCCCGTGCAGATTACTAGATTCATGTTGCATGCTTTTAGATTTAGATAACATATTTGTATCAAACCGATTGATATGTGTAGATTTCATGTATTCAAATATAGTTGGCCAATTCTCTCGCTCAATAATCAACAAACATTGCAAATAATACTGTTTTAATGACTTCATTGTAATTTGTTCTATAGAATGAAATGTATCATTAATATCAATAATATCTTTTTCGTGAATATATTTTATAAAACGAATAATTTCTCGTAAATCAAAATATCTTAAGAGAGTTTGATTTTCCAAACAGAATCGAGCGCATTTTATTAAATCTTCGTAGTTGTCATGTAAATAATGAGGCAATACACAATACCCTTCTTTGTTCAAAATTGGAATACTTTTCTTGCAATCAAAACTTGATATATTAAAGATATCTGCTTCTTCAAATTTTTGTTTAAAATCTTCAAAAACGCCTTGCAGTTCGTCTTCTGTAGGTAATGTTGCACAAGATAATACTAAATGAGGAATCTTATTATTTGACCAGTTGTTTTGAATAATTGAGTGCATTTCATGTTCCTCGTAATCCATAGTAATTGTAGGTTCATCCCAATATGTAATAATATCATTCGCATCATTAAAGGCCAACATATAATGCATACAAGTTAAATAAGATTTCACATCGCATATCATAATTTCTACATTTTTTCCATTTGAATGGTCTACTTTACCAATCCCTCCTGATTTTCTATGAATAGTATAATCAATAGCTGAGAAATAATGAAGTCTTATATCAGAAGAACTTGAACAACCAAATCCAAAAGCCACTTTTTTCTCCATGGAAATTGCCGATTTTGCGAGAGCCATACCAATATGTCTTGCGACGCATACAAATATAATTCGATTATTTGTTGCCAATCCAATAGGAGTAAGTGTTTTTCCTGTACCAGTAGGAGCAGTATAAAGAACTAATGAAGGAGTTTTACTTTTATATTGAGTATACAAATTATTTAACTCTTGCATTGATTCGCTGATTTCTCTTTCATATCGAGAATTGTTTACTTTTTCCAATTCTTTGTTTTCTTTTTCTTTTTCATAAAAACTTTTTCTTTCTTCTTCGTCATCTCCCATATATTTATTTTCAGGGCTCCATTTATGTATCTTTACTTTTGTAGATTGAATCTTTTTCTCAATTTCTTGAATTTGATTACTAAGATTATCATTGAAACTATTTATTTTGGCCTTTGATGAGTAAATCTGGAATATCTTTTTTTGGTGACTATACAGTTCCATATCACTATATTTGATTAGATACTTATTTTGCTCAATCAATTCGTAAGCCATATATAAAACATCTGGAATAAACACTTTGTTACTAATATATTGTATAACTTTATCAATATAACCAAGTACAAACTTATTGATATTATCAATAGTTGCGTTTTTCATATGAATTAATGTATACAAATAAAAGATGTAATTGTTCTTTTTCTTTGAATAATAACGAACTAGTTGAACAAATAAATCGATTAATATATATTCAAATATTTTTTTTTTGTTATTTTCTATATTTTGCTCAGCATTTTGAATTCGAATAGAATCACTACTTTTTAAATGTTTAATTTCACTACCTTCTAAAAACTGCATATCTGTTATGTTACTCATAGAAGTACCTTTAGCATATTTATTGATAGCATGTTGCATATCATTTTGAAAATATTTTTTAAAAATAAAGTATTCAATTTCAGGAGCCTTTTCTATTTTAGTGAATGTTAAGAAACTTTTGGTATCGTTATGCCTGATATTATTTTCAACATAACCTTTCATTATCATGTTTAAAACTTTTTTCTCCGTTTCAGAGACAGGCTTTTCAATGGTTTCCCATTCCGCCTTAGTAAGTTTTGATTGATGTAAATCCATATTTATTATATAATAATATAATTGTAAAAATTATTAAAATCAATTTTTATTCTTTATTATACTATGTTTTCACATCTTTTTCGTAAAAATATACAAAAAGTTGGTTTTGAAGATATTCAATATATATATAAAAATCCAGAAAAGTATATATTAATAAATACATTACCAAATAATCAACAGGATTGTTTGATATATAATACAATACCTTATGAAAAAGAAGAAGTATTATTAAATAGTCTATTGCAATCTTATGATTTACATAACAAACATATTGTGATTTATGGAAAGAATTGCGTTGATGAATCGAGTGAAAAAAAATGTAATCAAATACATGGTTTAGGATTTCAATATGTATTTCATTATTGTGGTGGTTTATTTGAATGGTTGTTATTGCAAGATATTTATGGGCGTGATGAATTTCCAACTACAAACTACATTTTAGACATTTTAAAATATAAACCTCAAAAAAACATTTCAGGAAACCTATTGCAAAATTGATTAAAAAATTCGTGCATGTTTACAATTATAAAAATTAGGTTATATTAATGGGGGTGAAAATTATCTCAATTGAAGGAAACATTGGTTCTGGAAAGTCAACAGTTATTCATAATTTAGAACAAAAATTAAAAGATAATAAAAATTATGTATTTTTGCGTGAACCTGTAGATATTTGGCAAACAATTAAAGACAACTATGGAAAAACTATATTGGAAAAATTTTATGGAAGTCAAGAAAAATATTCGTTTGCTTTTCAAGTAATGGCTTATGCTACTCGTACTTCTATATTACAAGAAGCTATTCGTAAAAATCCAGAATGTAAATATGTTTTGTGTGAGCGTTCCCTAGAAGCAGATAATCGTATATTTGCTAAAATGCTATACGATGATGATAAAATGGAGAAAGTAGAATATGAGATATATGAATACTTTTACAAGACAAGAAAACAGGATATGGATTTAGATGCAGTTATATATATAGATGCTGATGCCAATACATGTTTAGAGCGAATTAAAAAACGTAGTCGTAATGGAGAGACAAATATAACCTTAGATTATTTACAAAATTGCAAAAATTATCACGATAATTGGTTACTTGGTGATGATGTATGTTATAAAGATTATATACCGTATGCAAATATATCATATTACTTTGAAAATATGCCATCTTTAAACACCATTTATTCGGGGCACAATTTAGAAGATTTACAAGTAATGCATGTAGATGCAAATCCTAGTGCAACATATAACAATGAAGATGAAACAGATATAGGTCATAAATGGTTGGAAATAATTAAGGAATTTATTGATGGTTTATAAAATATTTTAATATATTATTTAAATGTTTATCTGTAAATAATATATGTGTGGTATTATTGGTATCCATAGTACTATTAAGAATGAAAAAATTTTTTATGAAATTTTTGAAGGATTAATGTGTTTACAACATCGAGGTCAAGATAGTGTAGGAATTAGCAACGAAGAATCTGTTCGCAAGTATGATGGACTCGTAAAGTATGCATTTCAGCATGAAAATTTAGATAGCCAGCCTTGTCAGAACTATATGGGACATGTTCGTTATGGTACAAATGGATTAACCAATAATATTCAACCGCTTTATACAATTTTTCCAAGACGTATTAGTTTATGTCATAATGGCAACATAACGAATACACAAGAAGTAAAAGATATAATTTATAATAGTTATCGTATTTTGTTAGATACACAATCAGATTCTGAAATTATTTTATCACTTTTTTCATGCAAATTATATGAATTACTTAATAAAAATGGTAATGAAATTACTGAGGATAAAATATTTATAGTAACAAATTTTTTACATAATGTACTGAAAGGTAGTTATTGTTTAATAATTATTATTAAAGATTATGGTATGATAACCGTACGCGATAAATTTGGAATAAGACCATTAATATTTGGAAGAAAAGAGAATAATTTTGTAATAGCAAGTGAGTCTGTCGCATTAGATTTATTAGATTATGACATTGTAAGAGATGTTAAAGCTGGAGAAACTATAATTTTTAAAAATAAAGAAATATCACCCATATTTAATTACTATATGTCTTCTTCTTTGAGACCATGCTTATTTGAATATATATATTTTGCAAGACCTGACTCTATAATTGATAAAATTAATGTAAATGAAGCAAGAATATTAATAGGAAAAATATTAGGTGAAAAAATGAAACAACTTTGGGATTGTAAGGAGATTGACTATATTATACCTGTTCCGGATACTAGTGTTACTTTTGCAAATGGTATTCAAGAAGTCATAAAAAGACCATTTCGAGAAGGTTTTATCAAAAATCGTTATATTGACAGAACATTTATTATGAAAAACAAAAATATTATTCAACAAAATATTAAACGTAAATTATCCGGTATTAAAAATAGCTTTAAAAATAAAAATGTCTTGATTGTAGACGATTCAATTGTTAGGGGAAATACGAGTAAACATCTAATTAGAATGATTAAAAAATATGGCTGCAAAAAAATATATTTTGCATCCTGCAGTCCTATTATTAAAAATACAAACAATTATGGTATATATATACCGACTAAAGAAGAACTTATTTCTTTTAATCGTACTGAAGAAGAAATAAAGAAAGAATTAGAAGTAGACTATTTAATTTACAATGATTTAGATAAAATTATAGACGGTTTAAAGCAATTAAACAAAGATATTGACAACTTTGAAATATCTATGTTTTTATAGGTCAAATTTTACTACAATTTTAACCTTTTCTTTTTTAATACACTTAACTGCAGAAACAGATAATTCTTCCCTCTTTTTGCGAGTTTTTGAATTTTCTCCGTTTTCCAAAATATCTCTTTTCTTAGAGCTAGTGTTACGAGAATTCATATCGTTCTCAATTTGTTGATAATTTTCTTCAATATAATCAATTACCTTATACTCGATTGCCCATTTAAAAAAATTCAATTGACCAATAGTAGTTTCCATATGTTTTTCCATAAACGGAATAGTAATCCGCTCCCATCTGCAAAACGGGTCAAATCTTTTTTTTGAATAGGCTTTTAGTTTTAGTTTATAATCGTGATACACTTTAAATCTTGTTGATATATCTCCTTTTAAAGAAGGAATATTATATACTGTATAATATTTTTTTGCATAATTTGTAACAAACCAGTCTACTATGCGTAAAGATATTTTTGTTTCACCATTTATAATACGCATCATCGTTTCCAAATATTCTAGATTTGTATAAAATTCAGTTAGTTTATTTAGTAATAAATCATTTTGAGTTTGTAAAGAAGAAGAACAAAATACACTCATTATTTTTTAATTAATTTATGTATTTATGCTTTTTATGAAAAAATATATTTATATATTATAAATGAAAGATTATATTGAAGAAAAAGAAATAAGTGAAATTATAGTTGAATCTTTGGAAGGAGAATTCCTAACAAATAATATTTCAAAAATATCCTTTTTATTTGTTGCGTTTTTAATTATTGCAGGTGGATATGCAACTCAAATTTTTTCTTGCAGTACACAACGTTATTTAAGTAATGACATATATGGAAAGCATATAATTGGATTTGGTCTTATTTTTATGTTTATCATGTTAGAAGGAGGTTGGAATTTTGATAAAGAAGATAGAGATAAATATCCTGTTGATTGGTCAAACGGGAATTGTTTTGATAGTATTATTTATGCTGGTATATTGTATTTTATATTTCTTTTATCTTCAAAAATGAGAATATCTTGGAATATAGCCTTCTTTTCATTATTGTTTATATTATATATTACTAATACTCAAAGATTATATCACTTTAATAGAAATCAATTAAATAAAGATACAAATCAAAGTATTTTAGAAGCTGAAAAAGTAATATTGTATTCTTTACCAATTGTTTTAATAGTTGGTGTTATTGATTATTTTATTTATAAAAAAAATCAACTTGGTAAAGATTTTCAGTTTTATTTATTTTTTTTAGGAAATGCTAAATGTAGACATGAATAAATGAACTAATTACACCTTTGCTGATTTAAAACGCCGAATATCTCTTTTTTCTAATTTATATATATGAACGTAATTTCTTTAGGATATACATGTTATGTGAAATGGTTAATACAGGATAGTAATTTTAAAAAAAATACAGATATTTTTGATTGGATAAATTCTTTCGAATTTAATAAAAATATAAAAAGCTTAGATAATAAATTTGATATTTTTGAAAATATAGTAAAATCTCCAATAAATGTTGATTTAAAGTCTAGTAATGTCTATTATAACACATTATATTCTTTTAGATTACCTCATGAAACGGATTTAAGTGAAAGTAAACAAAAGTATGCAAGAAGATATGAAAGATTTATTAATTACAAAAATAGCAATGAAAAATTTGTTTTTATTAGGCAAATAAATATAGGTCGTTATGATGTTCCATCCGAAAAATTAGAAAGTAATTATAATGATGAGATGTATGAAAAAATAATTTCATATCTTCCCGCACAATCTATAATTTTATTAATTACTCATAAAAAATTATCATTAGATGATAAGAAAAATATATCAGACAAATTTATTTTACTTGATAATAGTATTTCGCCAGAACATATTGCTCATGGTGATTATTTATCTTATAAAAATGATATAATTAAATATTATAATGAACTATTCAAATATATAAATAATAATTTCAATAAAATAGATATTAATATTATGAAAGAACTAATTAAAAATGAAAAAATAGGTATTAATACCTAATTCCGTCATTTTTCTAACAATATGAAGGAAAATAAATATAGACATTACAAATGTAAAACGGGTTAAAACAAAATGTAGACATGAATAAATAAAGTAATTAAAACAAATTAAACGTTTTTTATAATATACATTATAAAAGATGTTTACTTGGAAAACAAAATCAAATTGTAAACCAAACTCTGTAAATTATGAAGAATTGTTTAAAGATTCTTGTTGGGATAATTGTGAGCCATTTAGTCCTCATGTAAAAATTGGAAAAGTTATTAAAGTGTATGATGGTGATTCTATAACCATTGCTGCAAAACCTTACGAAAATTATCCAATTTATCGTTTTTCCGTTCGTTTAAATGGTATAGATACTCCAGAATTAAGAACATCAAATGAAAATGAGAAAGCACATGCGAAGATAGCACGTGATGCGTTACATGATAAAATATATGATAAAATAGTAGAATTAAAAAATGTTGAAAGTGAGAAATATGGACGTTTATTAGCTGACATATATTTGGGAGATGAAAATATAAATGAATGGTTAATAAATCAAAATTTTGCTGTAAAATATGATGGTGGTACAAAAGAAAAACCGGCTAGTTGGATGGAGAATGTTATATACTAATTAAAAAGTATGGAGAACAATACATTTATTTTTCATAAAAAACAGAATTTTTATGTATCATAAAAATATCTAAAGATTTATGAATAACTACATAATTTTTATCTTCTAAATATTTTATAATAGGTATGCTTGTATTACTATAATTATTTTCAAAACCAATTACATCTATATAAACTTTATCAAAATTAATAGATTTAATTACTTCAAATTCGGCACCTTCTACATCAATTGATAAGTAATTTATATGTGATATTTTATGACTGTCACATATTGTTTCTAATTTTTTTGTTTCCACTTCAATTATTTCTGTAGTTGAACCATATTTTTTATTTTCTCTTTGTAATCGTTGTTTATGCCTATGGTCAAAAGTATCTTTAATTCCTGAAATCATTTCAGTATATCCAGTATTACATATAAATTCGGTTTTACCATCATTATTACAAACGGCACAATTTATATTAATACAATTTGGTCTATTTACTACTAGCCTATCGTATACCTTTTTTATAGGTTCAACATTTACCCCTCTCCAATTATTATTTTCTTCAAAATACAATGTATTATTTATACATTTTCCATCGTGTGCTCCAATATCTATAAAAAAACCATTTTTATAACCTTTGAAAATATTTGTTTCTAAATACTTATCTTGTTTATCTTGTGAATAAAACATTATTATATAATTATATTATATTAATTTAATTATAATTTAAAAACTTAAAAATCTGCTGCATTTCGCTCATCAATAAAGTGATTTAATTTTATAAATTCCATAAGGTCACAAATATATTTTGTTCCAATCACATCTGCAAACATTTCTCTAATTTCGTGCTTTTCGAAGACAATACCTTTTGTTTTTTTCCATTCATAAAATGCTTCAAAATAAATCAAATTTTTACCATTAATTTTGCCGTTTTCTTCAATAATCTTGTAAAATTCTGACCGCAAGTACCCTTCAAAACTTTCTTCGATTATTTCTTCTTCTACTTGAGGAGCCCTTGGTATATTTCCTTTTAAATTAGTCATAATGTGTTCTGTATCCATATCTTCTACCATTTTCGTAAAGTCAACTGGGAGTATGGTAACATCATGATAGTTTGTATTTGTATTAATATTCGTTTCATTTTGTCTTTTAAACTTCAAAGATTTATAAATATCAAATAATACTTTATTCTTTTTTTCGTTGTCATTTTCAAGTGAATATTTTTCAAATTTGTCAAATAAATCTCGATCTTTATTTTTACGCATTTTCATTGATAAAACTCGTCTTCCAAAGAAAGTTTTATGATGAAAAAAGGAGTTAGAAAAACAAAAAGAATGGAGTAAACAAACCATAAACATAAAATACATCATTTTTTGTATACTATAGAAATAGTTTTTACTAAACAAAATATAAATAATTTTCTTTGTATATTTATATAATGTACAAGCAACTTTTTCAAAAGTGTAAATCGTTGCTTCCACGCATTTCAGAAACAGAATTGTTAGCATTAAAAAGCGGAACAGCCTCTTTAGATAGACAAATATTTGAAGGAAAAGTAGTTTATCCAAAAAAAAAAGAAATTACACCATATTTTCAAGACGATAGTAAAATTAATAATTTATTAGAAAAATATGGACAAATCAAAAATGTTTACCCTAATGGGCCTTATAAACAAATTTTTGATTATATAGCAAGAGAAAAATTTTTCTCTTTTATTATTCCTGAAAAGTACGGCGGTATACCATTATCGGTAAGCGAATTATCTTCTATTCTTTGTAAAGTATCTTCAAGAAACCCGTCGCTTGGTGTTTCTATTATGGTACCTAATTCTTTGGGACCTGCCGAATTACTCGAACACTATGGTACTCAAGAACAAAAAGAACATTATTTACCAAGATTGGCTTATGGAGATTATATACCCTGCTTTGGTTTAACCGGGCCACATAATGGTTCAGATGCTACTGGAAGTATTGATACTGGTACAGTTATTTTTAAAGAAAACGAAAAATTCATTAACTTAACTATCAATAAACGATATATTACTCTTGGTCCTATTGCAAATTTAATTGGAATTGCTTTTAATTTAGAAGACCCTTATGAATTATTAGATAAAGGTAGTCCGGGAATTACTGTAGCATTAATTGAAAATACTCATCCAGGTTTACAACAATCCACACATCATAACCCTTTAAATGTTGGATTCCCCAATGGGACTCTAAAAGGTAATTTAACTATTCCTGTAGAAAATATTATTGGTGGTGAAAAAAATGCAGGACAAGGATGGAAAATGTTAATGGAATGTTTAGCTGCTGGTAGAGGTATATGTCTTCCAGCAACCGCAAAAGCATCGTCAAATACTGCAATGGTAGGTATAACTGAATATGCAAAACATAGAAAACAATTTAAAATTCCATTAATACGCATGGAAGGTATACAACATAAAATGGTAAATATGTTATATCATACCTGGGCAATTCATTGCAGTGTAGCATTGACAAATCATTTATTAGATAGTGGCGAAAAACCTGCAGTAATTTCTGCAATTATGAAACAACAAACTACAGATAGAGCACGCGATGTATTAAATGATGCTATGGATATTCATGCAGGAAGTGCAATTTGTTTAGGACATAATAATTTCTTAGAAAAATTTTATAGAGCTGCTCCTATTGGTATTACAGTAGAAGGAAGCAATACATTAACAAAAAATTTAATTATATTTGGACAAGGATTAAATAAGAGTCATCCGCATATTTTTCCTATTTTTGATGCCCTTTTAACAAATAATATGAGTGAATTTGAAATTCACTTTAAACATATAATTAATCACACAATATCGAGTTATTTTAAAAGTATGATTGGATATCAATGTAAAAATAATTTAGAAAAGCAAACTTTACATTTTGCTAATTTGGCAAATTTTGTAGCATTAAAGGGTGGTAAATTGAAATCAGAGCAAATGTTATCTTCAGATATGGCAGATATATTATCTAATTTATATTTAGCCCATTCTATTCAATGGTATCATCAAGAATATAATATTAGTAAAAAGGTAACTGATTATTGTATTGCAAGATTAGTTCACGATAATCAAGTAATAATTAATCGTGTTTTGGATAATGAATGGTATCTACGTACAGCATTGTTTTATCTTCGTAAAAAACCAATTATACCTAAGTACAGTGATGCAAAGATTATGATTAATGAACTAGAGAACAATCGTTATTTAATGGAAGATTTGAAAAAGGATATTTTACTTGAAGAAACTGGTATTGATAGGCTAATTAAATTAAGTACAATGAAGACAGATTCTGATGAATATAAGGAACTATATAACAAAGTCATTCAAGTAGGAGAATATAAAAATCCATAAATATTTAATTTGAGTATTAAATATTTATTTATAGTATTTTAATTTTTAATATTATGAATTAGCACGCTTAGTTGCTGTAAGCAGGGCCAGCCATGCCACTCATGACACGAAGGACGTTGTAGTTAACGGCGTATACGCGAACCTTGGCGGTGTTGGTACCAGATACGGTGCCGGCAGAAAGGACAAGTTGAAGAACAGCGTTGTCAATTCTGGAGAAGTTGCAGCTGCCAGAGGGTTGGTGTTCCTCGGGGCGTACGGCGAAAGAGTATACGTTGATACCAGTCTCGGGGCTGCGAGTGTGGTGTTGGTAAGGTTGTACAACATCGAAGTAAGAACCCTCACGCTCAGAGAAGCGGTCTTGGCCGTTAAGTTGTAACTTGGCAGTTACTACAGGGTTCTCACCCCAGCAGTGCATGTCAAGAGCAGTCTCGGCAAGTACGAAGGTACCGGCATCAGATAAAGAGGAACCAGCAGCGGTGGCACCCTCCCAGGAAGCACCAGCGGAAGCGGCACCAGCTTGGTCCATCTCGAATAAGCCATCAGTGGTGATGAAAGCGTTAGCACCAGAGGTCTGGTCTAAGCCACCGAAAGCATGGACGGCGTTGGGAAGAGCATCAATAGCATCGGTGTAGTTGAAAGGTTGGGCACCGAGAGTCTTGAAAAGAGTCTCGCCACCCTCAAGAGAAGCACAGTAGTCAACGTTGGCATCAGGTTGGACAACCCATACAAGTTCCTTACAGGGGTGGTTGAAGTTCAACTTGATCTTGTTGGAAGAGGAACCAACAGATTCGTCACCAGTGAATTGTACTTGCTCGATGAGGTACTCGTGAGGGTTTTGGGCCATCTTGCGACGCTCATCGGTATCAAGGAAGATGTAGTCAACATATAAGGAAGCAGCAACAAGAGATTGTTGGTAAGCTTGGCTGACAGATTGGGTACCGGTAGAACCAGCAAGGTCCTTTACGGCCCACAAGCACTCACCAATGGGGCGGAAGTCAATGTTAATCTTGACCTCGTGGTATTGAAGAGCAATCAAAGGAAGGGCAAGGCCAGGGTTGCGGCAGAACCAGAATTGAAGGGGTACGTAAAGGGTGGTCTCAGGAAGAGCGTTACGGGGAGCGCATACTTGAGAAGGTCCACCAGCAGCGGCACAGGGGCCAGATACGTTGGCGAATCCAGGGTCGGTGATGTAAGTTAATTGGGTGGTGTTACCGACCATCTTGTAGTAGCCGTCTTGTTGTTCCTTGGAGAGAGTAAGTTGGTTCCAGATGTGCATCCAGTCACCATATTGACGGTCAATGCGTTGACCACCAATCTCAACCTCTACTTGAGCAATCAATTGCTCACCAGGGAAATCCAACCAACGAGCATAAACGGCACCAGAGGCACCCTTCATGTCTTGGTCAATTTGGGGAAGAGTTACTTGAAGATAGGTACGGTAAGCAAGATCACCGTTTCTGCTGATGGTGCAGGTTACACGGCGACCGAAGTCGGCTTGACCAGAAAAGGTTTGTTCAATGCTCTCCATAGCAAAGTTAGTGTGACGTCTGTAAGATACTTTCCAGAAAGTGATTTCGGGGGTTCCAGTAAGGAACACGTCTTGAGCGCCATAGGCAACAAGTTGCATTAATCCTCCAGCCATTGTCTGTAGTTATAATATAGTAAAAGAAAAAAATTTCAGAAAAATACACAAAAAAACAAAAATAAATAGTATTTATTGATATTTTTCCTAAATAAATATGCTTACCTTCAGTGCAGTTATCCGTTATGAGTGAAAATTAATTTGTTATAACAAAAACAACCTTTTAAAAGTATATAAACAGTATTTTATTTGAAAAAAACTAATTTTATGGTAAGACAAATTTATTATTTTATATTAATTAAATTTTTGATATTGATTTTTATAAGAATGTATTTTAAGAAAAACTTTATTTTATGAAATACAATTTTCTCTTTTTATTATCCTGCTCACCGTTAATCCTTTCTAGACGTTTATTCCAAAGGCCATATAAAAACCCAATACAATACAGAAACTTTCATATTCCATCATCCTCAATTCAAACAAAATTATGGCGTCAACAACAATTATGGTATAAAAATGGAAAGCATAATGAATGCGAACTATATCAAAAACCACTAATTGAAAAAATTACGCAAAAGAAATTAGAAAAATCAAACGAGCGATTACATACGCAACAATATGATATGAATGAAGTCAATCGTCCTATGAAGAATATTGATGGACTAGAATGGACAGAAAATTTTGATGGTTATATATTTGATAAAAACAAAGAATTTTATTTTAATTTGAAATTAATTTGTGATGATGGTGGAGCACAAACGCGTTCGATTCGAGAAACTTATTTTTTTATTAAAAATCAATTAGAACATGTAAAACATAATTATGAAGAAACAAAGAATAAAAAATATTTCATTAACATTCTTGACGGTAATACATGTCATCGTTATATGAAAAATTTCTTATATTTAATGAATAAGAAAGAATATACAAAAGAAAAAGCACAAGTATTTGTGGGAGATATGGATGAATTTCAAAACTATTGGCTTAATTCTCATTCATTTGATACAGAAATGTAACAAAATTATTATCTAGGATAAAGAATTACTGGTACAAAATCTTTTTTTTTTTGCATACCTTTCCTTCTTTCAAATTGAAAACTGCATAAATTTGTATTTAAATGCTCGTCTTTTATATCCCGAAAAATATTTACGCGAATAATTTTGTATACTTTTTGAAATTCATTTCGCAAAACTATATCGCTCATATTCATAGATACCCAAAAATTGGCAGGTACAATTACTATTCCTCCAGCACATTGATTACTGATAAGATTCTTTAAAAAGCATTTATACTTATGACTTAGGTTATAAATGTCATATAAAGAACCGTCTCTAAATTCATTTAATTCTTTGCTAGGAACATGTGTAAATATATATTTATTTTCATAACTAGGAGGAAATGATAACGTATCTTGTTGCTTTGTCCAGGCAGTTTTTGGTTGAATATCATAGTTTTCTATAACATAAGGAATAGTTTCATCAATACAACTACTAATATTTCCGTCTCTATAAAATGGATTTACTATAGTAATGGCATCTTTGGGTATTTTCAGTGATTGTAAAAGGTAAGAATAATTCATATTAATGTATGGTTTTATTATTTATATTTTTATATTTTACAAAATTACATCAATTTTTGTAAAATATTGACTTATTTGACTAAGGGATTTTAAAAAATAATTTAAAGAGTAATTTATTATACATGACACATGAAGCCATTATTTATACCAATCAATCACGAATACCTTGAAGATTTTGATTGGTGGCATGCTTGTCATCTTTTTCAAGATATAGATTTTTTACTTGATCATGAAGATAAACTTAAATGGGAAACTCTATCAACTAATATGGCAGCCGTTGAATACCTAGGAAAAAACCAGGATAAAATTTGGTGGAATGAATTAAGTTCTAATAAAAATCCCAAAGCAATTGCTCTTTTAAGAGAAAATATAGACAAATTAATCACTGGTTCTAAATTTGACTGTCTAAAATTATTTGAAAATGAAACAAAAGAAGCAGCCGAATTAAGCAAAGAAATATTAGCTAATTTTAAACCTGGTGGAAAATATTATTTTATATCGAATAAAGATTGTTTTACTTGTCATCACGTTGCCGGTGTCAGTAAATGTCCTGATTGTGTAAGAAGAAATTGGATTAGTATAAGTTCTAATAAATACATGATTTCTTTAATTGAAGAATTTGTTCGTTCAAAAGAATTCAAAGATTTTTTTTGGGTAAGAAAAGGGAATGAAAATTTTCAACATGAAATGCAAATAAAGTTTATGGGAAAATTAGCTACAAATTCAGCAATAACGCCATACCTTATTAGTGAAATCACGAATTTCTTTTGGTTTTGCTTAGACAAAATAGATGATAGAACTATTGAATGGGATCAAAATACATATTACTACGATGAACCACCTGGTCTAAGTATACTACAACCATTTTTTCAAGGGTTTATTCAAGGCAAAAATAAGAAATTAATTGAAGTAATGAATACTTATTTGAAAAATACTACAAGTATGGAATGTATGTTTCAAATTGTTGATAAAGCAGAATTCTATGACGTTATAGACGAATTTATTGATGCAATTGAAAAGAATGTATATATGTTTAATGATGAATCAAATAGTTCATTAAATTATAATGATTATAATAATCTAGTATCTAGATTTTGGTTTACATTATCATGTGTACATGATCCAAGAATAATAGACATATTTAATAAAAATATTGAATTCATAAATAAATTAGATTCATTTAATCCAAATAGAGAAATATGGCACGAATTAAGTAGTAATCCTTTTGCTATTTCACTTTTATATAGATTTCCTCAACATGTTCAATATTATAGTGCCTTGCAAAATCCCAATAAAGAAATTATATTTTTTTTAATGAAAAATTTTGAAAAAATACCATGGGAAGAAATTGTCGAAAACCACCCAATATTAGATTTGGATAAATATTATACTTATAAAGAAAAAACAACTATAAGAAATAATGAAAATCCAGATGACGGTAACGATAGCATTAATAGTGAAACGACTTGGTTAAGCGAAGAAGAAGAAGAGACATTTTATATTAATAACTTGATTTTTCCTGAACAGAATAGATTTGAAAATAGATATACCAGTGGTTTAAATTTTATGAAAAATGTAAAAAATCTTTACAATAGAGGATTTAAAAATGAAACAATGAGACGATTTTTATATGAAGTAAATTCAATTGACTTTCTTCAAAATAATTTTCATTGTATTGATCCTAGTTGCGTTGTTGATTACAAAGACTGTATGATTCGTGCAATATATTACAAACTGGATTATGAAAATATGAGGAAAAATAACGCCATATTTAATGAAGAATTAATGTCGTATGTATTCAATCCAGAGCGTATTTCTAGGTTTGCAAAACAATATAATGTTGAATTTATGGATATTATAAATACACTAGACTAAAAATTGATTTTTAAAATTTTATAATTTTTTAATAAAAATACAATGATATATATTCCAAAAGAAATTGTTTATCTAATTGCCGATTATCATGATTATGATAAATATTGCAAACCTAGTCATAAAATAAATTATCAACATGTATTAAAAGATATCATCGATATGGGAAAAATACTGAAACCTATATATCCTAGCATCGCTTACAAATGCTGGAATGAAAAGGGTTGGAACGAACACGAAAATATGGTTGGTCTTTATAACAATAATGTCGAATACATTGATTGGGAGTCAATAATATAAAACTTGATTTATAAAAGAAAAAATATTTCTTAGATAAATAGTTCAGTTTATCTAAGAATATTTTTTCTTTTTTATTTAAAGATACTCATATATATGCTTGGAAATAGGCTGATCAGGAGAGAAACCCTTGCTACCAAGAGTCAAAATTTTCATTTCTTCCACACTTAGCGTCCTCCAACCAGACTTCCGTATTTTTGAACAATGGACATAACCCTCGGTAAACTTTTCTAAGTTAGTACATCTTAAAACTTCAATAAGACCTCTGCGTTCGTTAATAACTTGTCCAGCAATTTTTTCCAATTTTTTCTTATAATAACTATATGAAGCATTTGTATAAGGACTATTACCGAAGATGTGTTGGCCTTCAGGAATTCGAAGAGAGATATCAAGTGTAATCTTTGGAAGAGATTTACGTAATAACAAATCTACTATATTCCAGTGTTCATTCTTGGAGGCCAGATCCAAAGGAGTATTACCGTCATTATTGCACCTGTTCATGTCTGCTCCTGCAGATAGGAGAACTCGGGTCACCTCCAAGTGCCCCTTGAAGTACCCACCTAAGGAGGCTCTGTGCAGTGGAGTATCACCGAAATTATTGCACTTGTTCACGGCTGCCCCTGCAGATAGGAGAGCTCGGACCACCTCCAAGTGCCCATTGGAGGATGCCATGTGCAGTGGAGTATCATCGTTAGTATTGCCCATGTTCACGTCTGCACCTGCAATTAGGAGAGGTCGAACCACCCAGAGATTCCCATTATCGGCGGCAATATGCATTGTAGTATTACCACAATAAAGGTTTCTGTTTGGGTCTTCCTCTGCAGCAATCAGAACACGGACCACCTCTAAGTGCCATTTCAAGCAGGCCCAGTGCAGTGGAGTATCCGTATAAATACTTCTCCTGTTCACGTCTGCTCCTGCAACTAGGAGAGTTTGGACTATCTCCAAGTGCCCTTTCTTGGAGGCCATAGTCAGTGGATTATCACCAAATCTATCGTACCTATTCACCTCTGCTCCTGCAGCTAGGAGACTTCTAACCACCTCTAAGTGCCCCTCTTCGCAGGCCCAATACAGTGGAGTCCTACGTACATCATCGCTCCTGTTTACATCTACTCCTCTATCTATATGAAATCTTACTCTTTCCACATCTCCATTTAATGAAGCATTTTCAAGGTCATCATAAAGATCGTTTAAAAATTTTGTTATCGAGTTTCCCATTATTAATGTTTTTTAAATTTTTATTAATTTTTTGATTAAATCAAAAAACATAATCAATTTTTTATAAAAATCTAAATTTATATAAAAATACAAAAACGTAATGACATAAGCACTTGATTTATAAAATAAAAAATATGCTTAAAAACTCATGTTTATTAATATATAAACATGAATACAAATGATGTATTTCAAATATTTGGATATCTTGCATCTGCAAATGCATGTCTAATGATGCTTCCGCAATTATTCTTAACCGTAAAAAAAAAATCATTCTCTGATTTATCTATAAAAATGATTTTTTTGAACTTACTAACTCAGTTTCTTTTTTTACCTTATTCCACACATTTTAATTTATATCCGTTAATTATTGTCAATACTATGCTTGCTTCTTGTGATGTGGTGATATTAATCTATTATTTTTATTACAGGAAAAAAGATGATAAAGAGGAACTAGTAAAAGATTTACTTTATGATGTATTTCAAGATAGCAGTGAAGCATGACTATTGCAAAATACTTACCATTAATAAAATAGGAGTAGGTTGAATAGAAACATTATCCGTTGCGTTATATAAACTTACATTTCCACCTACAATGGGTATATTGTAATACTCACAATCTGTTTTCAAATTGTTTACAATATCAGAAAAATCGCCCATCGTATCGCACGGATTTCCAAAATTCAAACAATTGACAATGGCTTTTGGTTCAGCTTTCTCATATTTATAGTTGATTGTTTCTTCACTTTTATTATTGAAACAATGAACATATTTTAAACATTCATCTACGCTTGACCCCCATGTAATTAATATATGCTTTTTAATTTCATATATATCAAGAATAGCAAAACTCTTTGATTGTTGAGGCCCCTTTATTGTTCTACAACCGATTGTTGTATCGTATTGTTCCCATAAGCCTTTATTTTTCACCTTTTCAATAATAGGAAAGTTATTTTCTATTCTATTTTCGGGCCAATCTTCCAGTATATCAGTAAAGTTCGTAATATCTTCTTCATATAATACATTTTCATTATTGTCAATGATATTATATTTTCCAGAATAATTCACCACACCCACTAAACTGTATTCTAAATCCCATTTTTCAAAAATATCAAATACTTTTTGTACAAAATCAGGGTTAACAACGAGTAACATTCTTTCTTGAGATTCTGATATGATTCTGTCACTGGGTTCCAAATAATATTTTGTGGGTATATTATCTACAAAAAGAGTGCAACCTAAATTTTTCTTTGTTTTGTCTCTTCCTCTTTGAACTAATTCTAAAGATGAACATAATAAACCACCTGCTCCCATGTCTTGCATACCCTCTAATATATTCTCTTGAGTAATTTCGCAACATGCTTCTAATAGTAGTTTCTCTAGAAACGGGTCTCCTTTTTGAATATTACTTTTCATACTCTCAATGTCGATATCACTAGAGAATTCATTAGAAGCCATGCATGCACCATTCATGCCATCACTACCCGTTTTACTTCCTACATATATGAAATAACTTCCTTCATTTACTGCATTTCCATAGATAATATTTTCTTTTTTAACTATACCTAAGCAACCTACATTAACCAATGGGTTTTTATTAAACATATCACTTCTATAAAGATCCCCTCCCACATTTGCTACTCCAAAGCAATTTCCATAATCTGATATTCCTTTGATTGTGGTTTCCAATAAATAATCACTATTTTTATCATTTCCAAAACGTAGAAAATCCAGTATAGCTATAGGTCTTGCTCCCATGGTAAATATATCTCTCATTATTCCACCTACTCCAGTAGCTGCTCCTTGATATGGGTCAATAAAGACTGGATGATTATGGCTCTCTATACGCATAGCCAAACAATAACCATCTCCAATATCAATAATTCCAGCATTTTCTCCCGGACCTTGAACAACGTGTTCTCCTTTTGTGTATAATTTTTTTAAATATTTTCGTGTACTTTTATATGATATATGTTCGCTGTTCATTAAATCAGTTACTTTCTCATGAAATATCTGTTGCGAATCTGAAGATTTTTTTGATTGCACAATAGTATGTAACATTTTTTTTATTGTTTCATCCTTGGTTCTTTCAGGGTGAGGCATCATTCCAAATACTAAATGTTCTTTATCACAAACACCTGCAATTTCATCAATAGAACCATTGTCATATGTTTGATCGTTATAAGTTAAAATAATTTGATTGTTTGCTTTTAGTTTTTGTAATTCTTCTTCTTCAATAAAATAATTGCCATAAGAATTAGCTACCTGCAATGATAGTACTTTTTGTTCGTTATTTTTTGATAAGATACATTGAACATTTTTACAAGTAAACTTTTTATCATTATTTAATTTTAGTTCTCCAGGTAATAATTTTAATTTTGTCAATATTTGAAAACCATTACAAATACCCAATATAGGTATTTTATTTTCATAAGCATTTTTGATGATTGATGTTACAGGAGATTCAAGAGCCATTTGACCTGGAGAAATAACATATTCTGAAGTAGCATTTTTGTAGTATCTATCACCAAATGCAAATCCTCCAGGAATGACTAATAAATCGATTGCATGTGTTAATACATCTTCCTTGTGCCATATGTAAAAAGCGTTTTCAAAGTAATTTAACATATCTTGATCACAATTAGAACCAGGATAACGAATAATGCCTACTTTCATTTTATAATAAAAATACTATTGATTTATTTATATTAATATAAACAATATATACATTGTTTCTTTTTTAATATATACTCTTATGACTTTGGTGCTTGTTATTGGTTCTGGTGCTAGAGAGTCTATTATTATAAAAAAAGTACTTGATGATGCAAAAAAAATAAATGAAAGAGTAGAAATAATATGTATCAAAACTCAAGAAAATACTTATATCGATGATATGTGTATGAAAGTATATCCAATGAAAAATGATTTATACGAAACAATGTTGCAAATAGATGAAGAAGAACAAGAAGAAATTGGTTTTTGTATTATCGGCCCGGAGGCTCCCCTAGAACAACAATATGCAGATTATTTCGAAATTCAACAAATTCCTTGTATTGGTCCGATGCAATATTATGCACAATTAGAAACCAGTAAACAATTTTGTAGAAATTTTCTACATTCTGATACTTTTTTAAAAAAATATTCACCAAAATTCAAAATAATTGAACCAAAAGAAAAAACATATGAAAGTATTCAAACTATTTTTCATGAATTTGATGAAATTGTTATAAAAAAAGATGGTCTTTGTGGTGGAAAGGGTGTCACTGTACAAGGATATGACTTTTTTGATAAGGATGAACAAATAAATTCTATATTAGAATCAAAGGATACGTATGTAATTGAAGAAAAACTCGTTGGGGAAGAATTTTCCTTTTTAAGTATTACTGATGGAAGCAATCATATACAGCATTTTCCTCCTATGCAGGATAATAAACGATTATTAGATAACGATAAAGGACCTAATACTGGGGGTATGGGTTGTGTGATTGATGAAAATAATACTTTACCATTTTTAACAGATAATGATATCAATATTGTAAAAAAAATAAATGAAAATATTATTTATAAACTGAATAATCATAAATCTAAACAAAAATTATGTGTTGGTTATCGAGGTGTATTATACGGAAGTTACATAAAAACAAAAAATGGGATTTATATTATTGAATTTAATTGTAGATTTGGAGACCCCGAATGTATAATTGCATTATCGCTATTGGAAACAAACTTTTATTCCGTTTGTTTAGAAATTATTTCAGGTAATTTACACACACCATTAACATTTTCGAAAGATGCAATGATATGTTTATATGCTGTTCCTGAAAATTACCCCAAATGTAAAGATAATGATACTGAATATGATATTTATTTTGATTCACAATGTGACTTTGATAAGATTATATATGGAAATGTTAAAATGATTGATAATCACACATATTCCTTAAAATCACGCACACTATGTTGTATTTCAAGAGGGAAAAAACTATATGAATGTTACAAAAATGTATACAATGATATAAAATTAATACATGGTAATTTGCATTATCGCAAAGATATTGGTCGCAAATTTTTAACAAAATATGAACAAGCAGGAGTATCAATTAAAAATGGTGACCTAGCTATTGAAAATATTAAAGCAAACATTTTTTCTACTTACAATGAAAATGTAGTTAGTGAGATTGGCTCTTTTGGTGGAGAGTTTAAATTAGGAAATGAAACACTGGTAGCAAGTATTGATGGAGTGGGAACAAAATCAATCCTTGCAAAGAGATTTTTTAATGAAGAAGCCTATTATAATCTTGGAAAAGATATAGTTGGACACTCTATCAATGATATTTTAGTCCAAGGTGCTCGTCCACTTTTCTTTCTTGATTATTTTGGAGCAAATTCTTTGAATTTAAATGAATTTGAATATTTTGTGCAAGGATTAACTGATTCATGTTTAGGTTATGGACCTTTTCCTATACTTGGTGGTGAAACTGCTGAAATGCCATTAATATATAAAAAAGATGAAACCGATTTAATTGGATGCATAGTTGGTAAAAAAGACAAGCGTTTTTTTCCTAATACAGTTAAAAAAGGTGATATTGTAATAAATTTGCCTTCAGTTAGCCCTCATACAAATGGCTATTCGTTAATTAATAAGATTGTTGATGAAACTATTGATAAAGAAATGATAAAAACCTTATTAGAACCACATAAATGTTATTTACATGAGGTGTTAACTTTTGTAAAAATGTTTGGTTATGATAAATTAAATGCCATGTGTCATATCACTGGAGGAGGATTCCATGGAAATATGAAAAGAGTTTTACCAGAGAATATGAGAGTTGACTTAGATGATATTGAATTACCTAATTGGTGTACATATTTAATGGAAAAGGGTGTTTCTTATGATGAAATGATGCAAGTATTTAATTGTGGAATAGGATTTGTATTAATTGTAGATAACTCTGTTGATTTATCAAAATTTAATGTAACTCATAAGATAATTGGTAAGATAGTTGAATAAAATAAAGACTATCAAAGTAGATTACTTTAAAAAATCAGGCAAACCAACATTATTTACAAAATTAGAAGCTACAAATGTTTCTAAATAATTTTCTTGAAATATTTCACGTTTATTTTCGTGTTTCTTTGTAAATATAAAAGAATCGTTTGATTTCTTAATTGTCCAGCCTTGTTCTAAAGCATTTGTTAAGAATAACATTTTTTGAAATACAGGTTTACTAACTTGAAGATTAGGTGGCAATTCAATATCGATACTTTGTTTAGGTTGTGACATATATGTAATATTTATCTTTTATTTTGATAATACTGACGAGCAAAAATATATAAGGATAGTATAAAATGGAAGAAATATTTTATGAATGTGCTATTTATAAAATCAATCAAAGAAAAACCAGTGACAAAAAAGAAATACTTACTAAAATTTCGATGAAAGAATATCCTTGTAAAATATTGCCTAAGGAAATAACTATGGATGAAATGATACACATATTGGTGAATATGCAGCAAGTTTGTTTTAAAGAAGAAGATAACGAGGGAAACAAAACTCGTTTGAAAGAACTTTTTTTAGGAGAAAATGACCAAACCATTGCGATTGCCTTGTGTTTAGGGTATAAATCTAAAAATGACAAATTGCTTGATTATGTAGATTCTGCATCGGCTACTTTGCAAAAACATAATCATGGATTTTTACCATATCAGCAACCAACCATTAATGAAGTATGTAGACATAAAGTTGAAAAACTTGATTCTTTGGGTTCTCCTACAAATAATATAATGAATATACTGGAATTATATATTCGCGCAACGTTAATGCATAGTAATAAACATTTTGACGGAATGTACTTGTATGTAGAAAAAAATCCAGAACATGGTTCCGGGGAATTTTTACTTAAGTATTATGGGAACAAATATGGTTTTCAAGAAATGAAAGAAAAAGAAGACAACGAATATTATTATATGAAAAAGCCTCTTCAAGCCATTCCAAAAATACCCAAAACTAAGAAAAAAAGGGTAAGGAGTCCAAGTAAGAGTCCCAATAAAGGTGGAACACGTAAAGTATATAAATCTTAATATACAGACTATTTAGTAAATAAATATATTGCATTATTATATATTTATTTATGTTTCAAGATACAAACAAAAATGAACTAGCCTTTGATAAATCATTTGTTGGTTCAATGGCATATCAAAAGAATAATAATCAAGATATACATAAAATAATTGCAAATCATATAAATGAACCGACTGAAACAGGCATTGCTGTATATAGAGCTGTTGATGGTATTCATGATTTTGAAAGTGGTTTAAAAAAGAAAAATGCAAATACTTTATTAAGAACTCACTATGGAATAGGTGACCGTAATGACAATAATGACTTTCTTAAGATTATTAATAATGTGACTAATGTTAACAATAAAACTACTTCTAATAGAAATAATTTACATCAAAATTTAGATTTTAATGAACTTACCACATTACAAAGCAGTGGTAATGTATTTATTCAGTATCCTGAATATCCTGGTCCAAGTGGCAAAAACAATGCATTTGAACATATTTTGCCTGATATTTTACCAACTATGAACTTGAATGATATAGATGAAAATGAAACCATTTTTGATGAACACCCTAAAGGTGATATTTTAATGGATATTATTATCGATGATAAGACAAAAATAGATTTGAACAAGTTAAGAAACTATTTGATGATAACTCCAGGCAGCACATATTCTAAAGATGCTGCAAATATAGCAACAGAAAAATTTACTGAATTATTCGGAGGACATGATTTTTCTTTTTTCTCTGAAATATTGGACCCAGCAAGTGAACAAAGTGATATGATAAATAAAAATGTAGAAATTACAATGGTATATTGTTATTTGAAACAACAACCAATTTATATAACATTGAAAAAAAATAATGACCCTAATAAACATTTACATGATTTTAGATTACAAAAATGGCTTTTCTGTTTTCATACAGACCCGAATAGACCAGGTGTATTTGAAGAATATGATTTCGGTATAATTAGAAATGGTACTTCTGAGAGACATCCGGCTCCAAATATTGAAACAACGGTACAATACATTCTTGGAACTATTGATAAGAAAACTTTCGCGAAAAAAGGTGCTCAAATAATGAGTTTCGCGGATCGTATGATTAATAAAGCACAAAAAAAATTACATGGCCGCGATTCATTAAGTAAAAATCAAAGTCAAAATTTAAAAAACAATGGTTCATTCGAAGGTTTTTATGAAGTTCTTTTAAGTAAATTTCAAACAGATATTGGAAAAAGTATTACACCAGAAGAAGCAAAAGTAGTATTGATTTCATTCAAAACAATTGGTGACCAAATGTATTTATATGATGCCATTTTATTATCAGAAATATCTAAAAGTGGTCAAATTAGTGAACTCAGTGAACCATTTGTTGTAAGTGGTGATACCTTTTTAGTTGATTACATTACTTATACAAAATCATGCAGCGTTTTGAGTCCAGCAACAATTGGTAATGTACGTGGAAAACGTATATTAAGAGTTTATATAAAACCGAGAGATCCTGCTGCTGCAGCAGAGGCACAAGAGCGTTTAAACAAGAATCGTAAAAAATCTTTATTAAAAGATATTAATAGAACTAAGAATAGAATGGAGTCTTATATTGGACTTGAAGAACAAAAAAACAGATATATTCTTTATTTGAAAAAGGTTCTTCGTAATGCCAATTATATTTTAAGTTCTAAGGAAGTAATAGAAGGAACTGGACGACGAGCTCAGTATAAATATAGTTTTAACGATAGAATTATTGATGAGTATAATGTTGTAGAATTTTTGTATAAACTATTAATTTTTTTACATAAGTTACAAACTATTAAAAAAAATATTTTAGAGTTAGAAGAAATTACAGAAAAGTTAGAGGGAAATACACTTGAAAACGCTATTTCAAAAGTTGATGAAGATATACAATTAGCTGAAGAAATAAACGCAAATTACAAAACTTTAGTATCTATTGCAAAAGACAATATGAGATTACGCGTAGAAATAAGAGATTATTTGAAACAAGAAGTCTTTGATACTTCAACATCGGAATGGACAGAAATATTAAAACGTGCACATTTAAACGAATTGTATACACAAATGGATAAAGATAAAAATAAATATAAGCCCAGTTATAATTATCCAAATACAAAAAATGGAAATTTCGAGAAAATGAAATATCATCTTCGAATGCAAATAGATAAAGTAAATGCAGAGAATAGCCAAGAAGGAGGCGGTATTGATAAAAATGGTCCTGCAAAAAAGGGTGTAAATATTGAAAAACAAAAAAAAAAGAGATTATTGAAAGTACAAGTTGAACAAGTAAAAAAACGTTCAGAACTTTTGCAAGAAAAACGCGATAATGTAGATATTAATAGGGATATAGAAAGCATTATAGATATAATAAATGAAATAGACCCAAATATAAGTTCTATAGATGGAATATTATCCCTTATTGAAAATATTGATCCAGTACCAAGAGTACAAACAGGAGGCGAAACAACAATGGATGTTGTAGGTGAACAAGAAAACTCTGTGGAAGACCCAGGAGAAGTTGCAGAAGAAGAACAATCGCCTATGCAAGAAGTTGCAGAAGAAGAACAATCGCCTATGCAAGAAGTTGCAAAAGAAGAAGAAGAAGAAGAACCTATGCAAGAAATTGCAGAAGAAGAAGAAGAAAAAGAACCTATGCAAGAAGTTACAGAAGAAGAAGAAGAAACACCTATGGACGAAGTTGCAAAAGAATCACAACCAGTTTCTCCCAAAGAAATATACAATGAGGAAGGACTATTGAGCAGAAGAAATGCATTAGAACAAGAGGATAACGCAGAATGGGATAATTTGAAAGATAATAAAAGAATTCTTTTAATATTCGAAATAAGTGATATTTTGAATTCAACCGATGATAATGATACTATTGAAAATATTTTAAAAGGTGTTGAAACCAAACTAAATAATTCAACAGAATCACAACCTATGGAAGAAGAAACAAAAACCGAGGAAAAAATAGAATCTCAACCTAAACAAATTTATACTACGGAAGGCAAACCAATTAATAAAGAAAATGTAGTAAATCCTGCAGACCAAGTTAAAAATAATTTGTTTGACGAATTGATGGAAGTTGGAGGAAAACTCAAACAGAAAAGAACATCCCTCAAAAAGAAGAAACCTAGTAAAAAACAATCCAAATCTAAAAAAACAAAACGTATTCAAATAAAAAAACGCAAACAAACAAAGAAGAAGAAATTAACAAAAAAGTAAACTAACATTTTTGAAAAAAAAATAACATAAAAACATACGAGTGTATATTTTTATCTTATGTCTGTTTCAAAGAGAGGGTATAAATCAAATCAAACATCTATCCATACTATTGATATAAAACATTCTGAGATGTTAGAACGGTTTGAAGATATAGAGAATGTTAAAATACCCGAGTTACAAAAAGAAAAGGAAAAATTAAAGAAATCTGTATCAGAATTAAAGGAATATCAAATGGACGATTTTATGCGCATCAAAGATAGGATACAAGAAATTCAACTAGAAATCAAAACATTAAAACAAACACGAAAACAATATTTTTTAAATAATTCAAAACATATTTTCGATTATTTTGAACAAAAACAACAAATATCAAATGATTCTAATATTGTCAATCAAAATACAAAAGTGTTGAATTCTTTTTTTAAAATTAAAGCCACAAATAATGAAGCTTCCTCTATTAATAGTGAGAAATATAATGTATCAAGAAAATCTTACGTTGATTATTGGGCAAATGTAAACAATGAAATTACGAATATGCAAGATTTTGTTGTTCCTACTGATAAATGTTTTATATGTCATATTGGCGAAATGATTCCACAAGAAGATGAAGGTATCTTGGTATGTAACAATGAAAAATGCGGTAAATTTATTTCATATATTGTGGATAGTTCTAAACCAAGTAATAAAGAACCTCCTAATGAGGTATCTTACACTGCATATATAAGGCTAAATCATTTTAAAGAAATTTTATCACAATTTCAAGCAAAAGAGACAACACAAATACCCGAAGAGGTTATTGAAAAAATACGGGGACGTATTAAAAAAGAGCGAATTACTGATATGTCGGTAATTAATTATGATAAGATGAGAGAAATTCTTCGCAAACTTGGACTTAATAAATATTTTGAACATATTCAATATATTAATTCTATGTTTGGTATTAAACCACCAGTTATGAATGAAGAGTTACATGAAACGTTATGCGTATTGTTTATTGAAATACAAAAACCATGGGCTGTTCATTGCCCTCCTAATCGTACTAATTTTTTTAATTATACTTATACCTTACACCAACTATGTGTGTTATTGGACCAAACACAATATTTGCCTTACATCCCAATGATGAAAGACCGAGAGAAACAACTTGAACAAGATATGATTTGGAAAAAAGTATGCTTTGATTTAGATTGGGAATATTTTCCTACTGTCTAATTTTATTAAATAGTAGTTAAAAAATGAACTATTTTATTTGCTGAAAAATAAAACGACCCAAATAACATGCTTTTTAACAAAAGTCCTATAAAGTTAAAATTACCATCCTCATTGTAAATAGACAAAAAAGAGAACTTTTTAAAAATAAGTTGATTTACCATAGGCATCTGAAATAAGAAAAACAAAAGAGTGATAAATACAGGCATTTGTATATCATTTAAAATAGCATCGGCGGCATTTTCACGATATTTATTTTGTTCATATTCTTGTAGATTTTGCTCTGTCATATCGTAGTGCTCTTTTACATAATCATTAGCAGTTCCTTTTGGTATGTAGCTAGGTTGGACTTGAGCATCCATATTATAGTTATCTGTATTCATTGGTATATCTCTTGACGGTAAATTTTGAGTTGGCATAGATTCAATTTGATTTCGAAAATGCTCAGGTATCTCGTTTCTAACCGGTTGATTTGCAAGATGTTGCATTGTTATATTTTCACTTTGTTGATTCATAGGAGGATCTATAATCGGATTTTTATCAGATACTCCATATGGATTTGGATGAACATTGATGGGTGTATAATTGGTTGGAAGTTCACCCTCTTGCTTATTTTTCAAATTCGAAATGCTTATTGTTTCAGGTGGTTGCATTCCAGAAGATTGTTGCGATTGATTATTTCCTCCATCTCTTGGTAAATCTGCTATTTTTGTAATAGAATTTTCCATAAAACTATACAATGTGCATATAAGTTTCATTGTATAGTTTAACGAATACGCTAAATAACTAAGCACTCATTTCTTCTGCTTCTTTAGGTGAAATAAATGGAATTATTTTTTTAGAAGTATCGCATCGGTCAGATTGTGCTTTATATTGATAACATTTTTCTCCATGTTTAAATGTTTTATCTTCAATATCGCTTATAATTGGTCCGTTAAAACGTATACAATTCTTATCGTGACATACTTTTCTAAATAAAGTAGCCAATCCTAATCCTAATAAGATTGATATAATATTTTTTCCTAATTCAGATTCTAATAATCTTCTTAAATTCATATATTATACTCTTCTAAAATAAATTTTCATTTACTTATGCTTGAGCTGGTATTTTAGCAATATCACCTTCATTTTTTGGACAATCGACTTCAGTTTGTTTTAAAGAGAAACATGTATCAGTTTGGTCTTTATATTGCAAAAGAGCAACATTATCTGGATTGGGAAATACTTTTATGATTCGCATATCAGGCATACTAATATATACTGCAAATAGACCTAAAAATAAACTAATGATGAATAATTTAACGTTAATATATTTGAAAAGATTCATATATATTTTACAAACAAAATAAAAATTGTATTTTTGTTTATGTTAATTCAGAGTGATTAATTTATAACTATTTATATATATATATATTGATGTCTGAACCTGAAACAGAACCTGAGCCAGAACCAGAGCCTGAGCCTATATTTGAGCCTGAACCGGAACCGGAGCCTGAACCTGAACCCGAACCTGAACCTGAGCCTGAACCTGAACCCGAACCTGAACCTGAACCTGAACCTGAACCTGA
>CESN01020785.1_pt1 | contig 34608 bp, 41 predicted proteins | sample 531181 | NCBI WGS metagenome assembly CESN01 (sample SAMEA2621990, study PRJEB7988) | marine metagenome | isolation source: saline water (ENVO:00002010), including
TGTTTTTTTCATTATAAAATTATTTCTCTATATTTGTTTCTTTTTTATTATCGTCCTGAGGCTTTTGATTAGGATCACTACCTACATTTTTTTTATTTTCAATTACATCAATATTACTTTGTTCTTTGCTTAAGTCTGAGCTTACATTTACGCCAAGTTTTTTTTTAATTTTTTCATTTATTCGAGCTGATTTTCCACTTCTTTCTCTTAAATAATAAAGTTTTGCTCGCCTCACCTTACCAGATCTAATCAAATCTATTGACTCCAAATTAGGGCTATATAACTGAAAAACTCTTTCAACGCCTTCGCCAAATGATACTTTTCTTACTGTAAAAGAGGAATTAATACCTCCACGTTTTTTTGCAATACAAACACCTTCAAAGGCCTGGACTCTTTGTCTTTTACCTTCAACGATTCTTACATTAACTCTTATAGTGTCACCTGGAAAAAAAACTGTAACTTTTTTCCCACTAGTAATTTGATCTAAGTGTTTTTTTTCTATTTCTTCTATTCTGTCCATCTTAATTTTCTTTAGTATGCTTAATCCATAAGTCTGGTCTAAGGCGCTGTGTTATACTCCTTGATTGATTTAAACGCCAGTGTTTTATTTCAGCATGATTCCCTGATAATAATACACCGGGAACTTCTAATTTGTTCCATATTCTTGGTTGAGTGTACTGAGGATACTCCAATAAATTATTTTTAAAACTTTCATCTTTAACTGATTTTTCGTTTCCTAATACGCCAGGTATTAGTCTCAAAACTGCATCCAATATAATAATTGCTGCACTTTCACCACCCGAGAGTATAAAATCTCCAACAGAAATTTCTTCAATTTTTCTATAATCCAATATTCTTTGATCTACACCTTCAAAATGACCACAAACTAAATTAATACCATCAAAGTTTGAAATTTGATTTGCTAAATCTTGATCAAATACCTTTCCTCTAGGTGACAAGAAATAAGTCTTATAATTGTTAGGATTTTCATCCAAACACTTATCAATGATATCTGCTTTTATAACCATGCCACTTCCACCTCCAAAAGGCCTATCATCCACCGTTGAATGCTTATCAGAGGCATAATCTCTTATATTTTTTATATTAAGTTCCCAAATATTGTTTTTTGATGCTCTTTCATAAATACCTTGTCCAAGAACACTAGGGAAAACATAAGGATATAATGTAAATATATTTGCTGAAAACACTTTAATTATTTTTTCTCCTCTTTTTTACTTCCTGCTTTTGTAACCTCAGCTTTATTCTCTTCTACTTTTGGGGCCTCCTCTGTACTAGGTGCCGCCTCTGCTGCTTTTTTTACCTCCGCAGCCGCAGCTATACGCTCTTGGGCTTTCTTTTTTGGTTTTGCTTTAATAGGATTATTCCTTTGGGCAAGTTTAGGTATAATATTAGCATCACCTAAAAACCTTGCTATACGGTCAGATGGTCTTGCGCCTTTTTCAATCCAATATTTAATGCGTTCAATATCTAAACTTAATCTTTCTTTTTTTTCTTTTGGTAATAAAGGATTAAAAAATCCAACTTTTTCAATAAATCTTCCATCACGTGGTTTTCTAGAATCTGCAATAACAATTTTGTATATTGGTCTTTTTTTTACTCCACCTCTAGACATTCTTATTTTTAACATTTGTTTCCTTCCTTTTTTATTTTAAATTATTTAAAAGCTCCGGAGGTATCCCATCCAAACCTTGTAATGCTCCTCTACCACCTTTAGACATTTTTTTCATAACATTTGTCATCATTTTATGTTGCTTGAGAAGTTTGTTTACTATTGAAATGTCTGTTCCGGATCCATTTGCAATTCTTTTTTTTCTTGAACCGCCAATAATTTTTGGATTATCTCTCTCATTAGGTGTCATTGCTAATATAATAGCTTCCTGTTTATTTAATAAACCTTCGTCTAAATTAGACTCATCGATTTTTTTTTTCATTTTTGATACACCTGGCATCATACTTAGAACATTATTCATTCCACCAACTTTTTTCATTTGTCTTATTTGTTGAAGATAAGCATCAAAAGTAAAAGAACCTTTTTTTAAATCGTCCTCAATTTTATTAATTTTTTCTTGTTCTAAATCTTCTGCAACTTTTTCAACTAGTGAAACAACATCGCCCATTCCAAGAATTCTGTTTGCTATTCGATCAGGATGAAATGCTTCTAACTGATCTATTTTTTCACCATTAGCTAAAAATTTAATTGGACAACCTGTTACAGCTTTCATACTTAGTGCTGCACCGCCTTTTCCATCACCATCAATTCTAGTTAAAATAATTGATGATAAGTTAATTGTATTTTTAAATTCTTTTGCAATGTTTACCGCATCTTGCCCTGTTAAAGAGTCTGCAACAAGAATTATTTCATGTGGCTGCACTTCATTTTCTAATTGTTTTAACTCCATCATCATCTGTTGATCAATTTGATTTCTTCCTGCTGTGTCAAAAATTACAACGTCTTCACCACTTAAAGAAACTACATTTAATGCTCTTTTAGATATTTCAAGTGGTAACTGGCCTTCCATAATTGGTAGTGTCTTAATTTGATTATCATTTCCTAAAATTTCTAATTGCTTCTGAGCTGCTGGACGATAAATATCCAAACTTGTCATCAAAACTTTTTTCGAAAATTTTTTTTGAAGATAATAGCCAAGCTTTGCTGTGGTCGTAGTTTTACCAGAGCCCTGTAATCCAACAACTAAAATTCTAACAGGTGGAACGTTACTTAAATTTAAATCAGATTTTTCACTACCAAGGACTTTAATTAATTCATCATTAACTATTTTGATGATCATTTGTCCAGGGGTGACAGATTTTAGAATTTCTTGACCGATTATTTTTGGCCTTAAATCCTCGATGAATTTTTTAGTCACAGATAAAGCGACATCTGACTCTAATAAAGCTTGTCTAATTTTTCTTAAACCTTCATCAGCTTGTTTTTCATCTAGCCTAGTTATTTTATTGAAAAATGAAAAAGCCGACTCAATTTTATCTGTTAAATTTTCAAACATATTTACTTTTTTGCTTCCAACAACTATTGCACTAGTGGGCGAAACCTCGCTGACTAGTGTTGATCTCTCCTATTAAGAGACACCAGAAAAAGACTGTCTTTTTCTAAGAAGTTTGATGAAATTACATAGATATGTTTATAAAGTCAAGAAAAGGGTCTAAAAGAAAATAATTATGAATTTTAAAGCATTAAAAATGGACGGACTAGGAAATGATTTTTTGATTATTGACAACAGGTATCAAAAAATATCTCTAAATCAAGATCAAATTTTTAAGTTATCTGATAAAAAAAATAATATTGGATTTGATCAATTAATCTACATTGAAAATTCAGATGATGCTGATGCTGAACTTAAATATTTTAATTCAGATGGAAAGACAGCTGATGCATGTGGAAATGGCAATCGATGTGTTGCAGATATTCTAATTAAGGAAAAGAAAAGGGATAAAGTAATATTTAAAGTTGGCAAATTATTACATTATGGAAAGATCAATCAAGATAATCTGGTAAGCATTTTAATGCCAAAACCTAGTAATAAACTATCTGATATACCAGTTAGCAATGAGGTAAAAGATAATCCTTTAAAACTAAAAGTGAAAGAAAATTTATTTGAGGGACATTTATTAAATGTTGGAAACCCACATGTTGTTTTTTTTAAAAGTATTTCTCATAATGATTTAATCAAGTTTGGACCAATTATAGAAAATCATAAATATTTTCCAGATAGAATAAATGTTACTTTTGCAGATATTCAAGATAAAAAAAATATTAAAATAAGTGTTTGGGAAAGGGGCGCAGGAAATACATTGGCTTGCGGAACAGCTGCATGTGCAACTGCATTTATAGCGTCACAAACTGAAAAAGCTGAAAATTCAGTAAACATTCATTTTAAAAAAGGACATTTAAAAATAGAAATTCAACCTGATGATAATATATTAATGACAGGACCTGTTTCAGAACCAAGAAAAATAGAAATTAATTTAGATGACTAGCAAAAATATAATGTTTTATGAATTTAGACTAAATACATATAAGTCTAAAGTGACTCAAAAATATAGACTATGCTGGATTGGATAATTATATTTTATTTTATTAAATGAATTTTTTAAAGAAAATATCAAGTGGTCTTAAAAAAACCTCAGAAAATTTTAGCTCTGGTTTAGAAAATATTTTTAACAAATCTAAACCTGATCAAAATATTCTCCAAGAACTTGAGGACTTTATGATTTCATCAGATATTAGCCTTTCATTGACTGAAAAAATTATTAATAACATCAAAAATAAAAAGTTTGACTTAAGTGAACTAACAAAATCAAATTTTCTAAAGCTTCTAAAAGAAGAAATGTTATCCATTCTCAAACCTGTTGAAAGTAATATTTTTGAAAAAACAAAATCACTACAAATTATTTTAATGTGTGGTGTTAATGGTACTGGTAAAACAACAACTATTGGAAAGCTTTGTAAAATTTTAAAAAATTATGATAATAAAGTTATAGTTGGAGCGGCAGATACCTTCAGAGCTGCCGCTATTGAGCAACTAGAAAAATGGTGTTTAAAAAATTCAATCGATATTGAAAAATCTGAAACTGGATCTGATCCAGCCTCAGTAGCATTTAGAACTTTAGAAAAAGCAAAAAAAAATAATTACAACTTTTGCATTATAGATACAGCAGGAAGACTACATAATAAAAAGAATCTTATGGATGAATTTTTAAAAATAATAAGAGTAATGAAAAAAATAGATGAAAACGCTCCACAAAAAATTATTATTGTTTTAGATGCCACCACAGGACAGAATGCACTAAATCAAATTGAAGAATTTAATAAAATTTGTGAGTTATCTGGAATGATTGTAACAAAATTAGATGGCACAGCTAAAGGTGGTGTTATATTGCCAATTGCTGATAAATATAAACTTCCTATATATGCTATTGGCGTTGGTGAACAAGACGATGATCTTCACCCATTTCATGCAGAAAATTTTACAAATGCTTTTTTAAAAAAATAATGAAAAAAGAAATTACATATTTAGATTATGATCAAATACAAATATGTACTGGCACAATTGTAGAGGCATCAATTAATAAGAAGGCTAGAAAACCTGCGTATGTTCTTAAAATCGATTTTGGAGAAAAAATCGGTATAAAAATTTCGTCGGCACAAATTACGAGTTACTATAAAACAAATGAATTAATAAATAAGCAGATTATGGCAGTCTGTAACTTTCCACCAAGAAATATAGCTGGAACTCATTCGGAAGTTTTAGTTTTAGGCGCAATTGAAGAGGATGGAAAAGTAGTACTATTTCACCCGTCTCAAAAAGTAAAAAACGGCCTGCCTATTTCTTAGAAATTTTATTCACAAAATCAGATAAAGCTTTTAACATATTCGCATCATATGCCATCATGTGGTTATCAAAGTTTGGAAAATAAAAATATTTTGGTTGATTCGCTATTTCATAAATTTTTTTACCCATATAAAATGGAACTAACAGATCAGCTTTACCATGGAGTACTAAAATTGGTGTTTTGACCTTTTTTATTTTTTGAATTGAATTGTATCTATCTCGCTGCAAGATGCTTATAGGCAAAAATGGATAAAATCTTTTACCCATATCAACCATTGATGTATAGGGTGACTCCAATATAACACCAAAATAATCTTTTTTACTAGCTAGTTCAACTGCAACACCAGTTCCAAGTGACTCTCCGTATAGAATTATATCTTTTTTATCTATACCTTTTTTTTCTAGCCAATCCACAGCCTTAATTGCATCATTGTACAACCCCCTTTCTGTTGGCTTACCATTGTTTCCACTAAATCCGCGCCAAGAAATAATTAAAAAATTTAAGTTTAAATCTTTTAATTTATTTAATTTGTATACTCTTGCACTTAACTCACCAGCATTTCCGTGCAAAAAAAGTATTGTTTTTTTATTTATTGAGTTACTTGAAAACCATGATTTCAACTTAATGTTTTCCTCAGAATTTATAAAGACTTCCTCATAGTTAAAGAGTATTTCAGTTTTATCCGTATTTTTAATATTTGGATGGTACATAAATGATCTTTGAAAAATATACATAAATAATAGAACACATATGTAAAAAAAAAGAATACCAACAAAAAAAAGTTTGATCATTTTCATTTAAATTTTTTTTGAACTAAAAAAATCCCTATCAATACAAATAAAGCTCCATAAAAGTGATATAACATTAATTTTTCTGAAAATAACACCATTCCATATATCGCTCCATATATAGGCATTAAATATACTGTTAAACCAGCTACAGATGCGCCAACGACTTGTTGCAGTTTTGTATACATTAAAAACGCAATCACTCCAGGAAATATTGCAGCCAAAATGGTAAATTCAAAATAACTATAGTTAAATTCTGTTGGTAAAAAAAACAAATACTCAATAATAAAAAAGGGGGCTAAGATTATAGAGCCCATTAAACTCATAATTGTAAATCTCTCTAAAATACTGAAGTTGCTTTTCCAATTAATTAAAAATATTGAAAATAAAGACCATGATATTGCTGCACCAAATATCCACAAATCACCAGAACTAAATTTTAGATTAAAAAAATTTAAAATATTTCCTTTAAAAATTATAAATGAAACTCCAAACAAACTTAATATTACCCCAGTGTATTGAAAAAGTTTTAATCTTTCTTGGTAAATATATGCAGATAACAATACAATAAATATCGGTGATAATGCATAAATTATCGACATGTTCGTGACAGTTGTTGTCAGACCAGATATGTAAGGTAGTGCACCACATCCTGCGAATCCAGTCAAACTTAAAAAAAATAATCTCCAAAATTCTTTAATTAAAAATAATTTTTTTTTAACAATTGAATTGTAAATGAATGGAAAAAAAATAAAAAAAACCAACATCCATCTTGACGAAGCTAAAGCAATAGGAGGAATATTTTCAAATGCACCTCTAGCAATAGCAATATTACTTGTCATAAATATTGGTTGAATAAATAATAAAGATAACTGAAAAAAAGACGACTTGCTTTTTTGAAATTTAATCAATTTTAAATTATGAATTTTTTCTTAAAAATTTTTGTGATATTTTATCTATTATACGAATATTAAATATTTCTAATACCTCTACCATCATCATAAAAATCGCTGCTCCCATGATTATCCAAACAGGCAGAATATCAAAAAAAGTAATCATGTTTGACGCGTTTAGAGTAATTGTAACACCCAATAAAAAAATAATTGTTAAGCCAGTACCAATTATTGCCGCAATTTTATTTATCATTACCTAAACCTTTTACTTTATTAACAAGCCAATTGGAAGTTCTCAGTAACCGTGGATCGTCAAATTTTTCCCCTATTATTTGTATACCTAATGGCATATCACCTTCCCCTTTCAATAATGGTAATGATAAAGTTGGCACTCCAAGATAGGTCCAAACTGTACAAAATTCAGGACTTCCGGTATTTTTTAAAGATTTTGGAGCTATGCCAGTTGTAGCTGGTGTTAATACGGCGTGATAATCTTGAAATGTTTCTTGAAATAACTCATAAAAATAATTTCTATTTTCACATGCTTCAACGTATTCACTTGATTTATATTTAAATCCTCTACTAATTGCTTCCAATAATTTTTTTCCCATTTTATCTTTTGACTTTTTGTAATAATCTGAGAATGCATATGCCATATCCGTCTCGTGAATGACTTGATGGTATCTAGATATATCCTTAAAATATGATGGCTCATCTACAATCTCAATATTGTTTTTATGTTTTTTTACAAAATTCTCAAAACTTTTAATTGCATGTTTCTCCATATTTTTCCAATTACTAGTTTTCATAAAAACAAAGCTTGGGTCAAATGGTGGGGCTTCTTTGCAGATTTCATTTATGTTTGATACAGAAAATGGAATAGTTGATGTATCCTCTATATCGTGCCTAATAATTTCTTTTGCTACCAAGGCTATGTCTTCAATATGTCGTGCAAAAATCCCCACATGATCTAATAAATGGGATTGTTTAAGGACGCCGTTTCTAGATATTAAGCCGTATGTTGGCTTATACCCTATCACACCACAATAAGATGCCGGTCGTATTACAGAGCCATTAGTTTGCGATCCGATTGCAACGGGACACATATATGATGCTACAGCAGCTGCTGATCCACTTGATGAACCGCCAGGTGTTCTATTTTTATCATGTGGATTTTTTGTTTTGCCAGGATCAAAATAAGCAAATTCTGTTGTGACTGTTTTTCCCATAATGAGGGCCCCAGAATTTCTTAAAAAACTAACTACTGAAGCATCATTTTTTGTGTGAACACCTCCAATTATATTTGTACCACATCTTGTTGGCATGTCGTTTGTACCGAATATATCTTTGACACCTATGGGCAGTCCATGCAATGGTCCAGTATCTCTACCTAAATTTTTATGATCATCGGCTTCACTTGCTTTATTTAAAATAAAGTTTTTATCAAAATGTTCCCATGCTTCAACTGCTTCATCAAATTTTTCAATACGCGTTGATAAGCTTTTTAAAACATCTAAGGATTTAACATCATCATTTTTAATCATTCTTGCAATCTCAGTTGCTGATAAAAAACATATATCTTTCATAACTTATTTTATTTAAGCTGGGCCAAATAATGCTGTAGGTAACCATAAAGCGAGGCCAGGGAAATTGTACATAATTACCATAGCCAAAATTACGATTAACAAGAAAGGCATAATACCTTTAAAAATTTCCATCAGCTCAACATTTGTTTTTTGAACTCCTTTAAGGTAATAGGCAGACATTGCCATTGGTGGAGTTAAAAAAGAAGTTTGTAAATTTAAAGCAATTAACATTGCGAAAAAATATGGATTTACACCAAATGTTTCAAGCAGAGGTAAAAAAATTGGAACAAAAATTATTAAAATCTCTGTCCATTCCAAAGGCCACCCTAGTAAAAATATTATTATTTGAGTAATAACTAAAAATTGCCACGGCTTTAAATCCATTGTTGTAAAGAATTGTTCAAATACCTCATGACCACCTAAATAAGAAAATACTGATGCGAATGTCCAAGAGCCTATGAATAACCACATAATCATTGCAGAAGTCTTAGCTGTTAAAAAAACAGATTCTTTAAATGATTGCCACTTCAAAGTTTTATAAAAATAAGCCATTACCAAAGCCCCAAAAGCTCCTACAGCTGCTGCTTCAGCTGGTGTTGCAATACCCGCCAAAATTGTTCCTAAAACTAAAAGTATTAATGAAAATAAAGGTAAAAAAGAAATTATTACTTCTTTAATAATAATATTGCTGGGGGGAATTTCCTCTGCCTGAGGCTTTGGTGCAAGGTGAGGTTTCCACATAGCCAAACCAATTGCATAAAAAATATACAAACTTGCTAATAATAAGCCTGGTAGCATTGCTGCAGCAAAAAGTCTTAATGGAGATAACTGTGCAATTACAGCATAAACAATCAACATGATACTTGGTGGTATTAAAATACCTAGACAACCACCAGAACATATCACCCCAGATGCAAATTTTTTATCATAACCAGCCTTAATCATTGCTGGCCACGCTAACAATCCCATTAAAGTAACTACTGCACCTATAATTCCTGTTGCTGTTGAAAAAAGTGCGCATGTAATTAAAGCAGCAACTGCCATAGAAGCTGGCAATCTATGAGATGCCAAACGAATTGCAAAAAATAATTTTGCTACAATACCTGCTCTTTCTACAACGTAACCCATAAATAAGAACAAAGGGACAGCCGTTAGGACATGATTATCCATTACAGAGTAAGTATTTTGAACTACTAGATCAAAAATTCGGTTATCAAAAATACTTTCCATTGTTTCAGGATTCCAATAAGCAAAATATCCAAATCCAACGCCCATTGCTAAAAGTGTAAATGCAATTGGAAATCCAAGTAAAACAAAAAGTAAGAAAACACACATCATGAATAATGCTACTTCAGGATTTGTCATACCAAACATTTTTTATAACTCTCCTTTTTCTGATGCTTCACGCATCAATTTTTCTTCTGTTTCAAGTACGTCCTCTTGTCTCTCTGGCCATTTCAAAGTTTTAATTGCGATGACACATCTCATCACCTCACTAATACCTTGAATGATAAGAATAAAACCTGCTACTGGTATTAGAGTTTTAATCATATAAATCTGAATTTGTGCGGGACTATTCCAACTTGTTTCTTTTGAATTCCAAGCATTACCTGCATAATCAATTCCTGCAAAGGCAAGCGCGCAAATACCTGGAAAATAAAATAAAAAATACAAGACCAAATCAATTTTAGCTTGTGTCGGAGTTGAGAATAATCTGTAAATTACATCACCTCTCACATGAGCATCGCATGATAAAGTATAAGCACCTGCCATCAAAAAAAGTGCACCATACATTTGAAGACTAAAATCAAAATTCCAAAGAGTAGGTGCATTAAACAAATATGCCATTGTTACCTCGTAAACGGTGCCTAAACAAAGAATTACTATACACCAAGCAAAACCTTTACCAACCCAACGGCTTAAACATTCAGCAAATCTTATGTAATTTTGAACAAAACTCACTTAATTTATTTATATTTTTAATTTGTTTTTGGCTATAAAATAAAGGGGTCCGTTAGGACCCCTTTATTAAATATGTTTTATTAAATTTTAACCTTTGCTGGATCACCAAAAGTTCTTGTATAAGCCAGTCTATAATTAGGCTGGTTCATAAATAGATACTTCATCACTTTTTTTGCATACGCCTGTTGTGATCTAACAATTTCATCAAATAAAGGATCTTTTCTAAAATCCTTCATAACAGTATCCCAAGCTTTTAACTGAGCATCTAGGATTTCGTCAGAAGTTTGATAAACATTTACCCCAGACTCTTTCATCAGTCTTCCTAAATCATTAGAATATCTAACTAATGCCATAAAATAGTTTGCAGTATTAGTTGCTTCAGCAGCGTGCTTTATAATTGCTTGATGTGCTGGTGATAAACTATTTAGCTTCTTTTTATTAAACATAAGTTCAAACATTTCTTGAGATTGATGGAAACTTCCTAAATGATAATGTTTAGAAACATCCTGCATTCCAAAGTCTCTATCTGATGTAGGATTATTGAATTCAGCAGCTTCAATTAAACCAGTTTTCATGGCTGGTTGAATTTCACCACCTGGTAATTGCCTGACTACCATACCCATTTTTTGAAGTACATTTGTCGCGAGACCAACAGTTCTATACTTCATCCCTTTTACATCTTTAACTTTAGTAACATTCTTTTTAAACCATCCAAAAGGTTGGGCTGGCATTGGCATTGCAAAATATCCAACAACGTCAAGACCTATCTTCTTTAACGTTTTCTCATACAATGCTCTTCCTCCACCTTCTTCAATCCATCCCATTAATTCTTGTGATGAAAATCCATAAGATGGACCTGTACCAAATAAAGAAGCAGCAGGGTTTTTACCGTACCAATAAGCAGTAACTAAGTGACCAGCGTCTACAACACCTTTGCTCACTCCATCTGCAATTTCTTTAGTTTTTAAAACTGCACCGACAGGTAAAACTTCTAATTGTAGTGAACCACCACCCATAGCGTTTACTCTATCTCCATACTGCTTTGCCATCTCTAAAAAGATACCACCGCCCCATGCAGCTTGCATTTTCAGTTTCACTGTTTTGCTGTGTGAACCTGACCAAGCAGCGACATTGGGCATTGCTACAGCTGCTGCTGTTGCACCCGTGACGACTGCTGCTTTTTTGAAAAATTTACGCCTAGAATTAGACGTAACGTTTTTTTTTGACATGTTTTTTTCTCCCATGTTATTTAAATTTAACATCTTAATTTTAACCTAATAAATTAATGGTATCTATCTAAATATAATGAAATTATGCCTACTATTTAAAATATTAATAGTATTTGATTATTATTAAATCAACTCAAAGTTGTTTTAATTTACTTGATCCGCAGGTTTCTGCTTATAATTCAATAACTGATTAAGATTGTTAATCGCCCGATCACCCATATTGATCCTTGTTATTGTAGTTGCGCTACCAAGATGAGGTAGCAAAAATAAATTTTTTAATTTCAAATATTTTTGATTAATCTTAGGTTCACCTCTGTAAACATCAAGACCTAAAGCAAATACTTTTCCATTTTTCATAGCCTTAATCATTGCCTCATCATCAATAATTTCACCCCTAGCTGCATTCGCAATCACAACTCCATCTGGAAAATTTTGAATTGTTTTTTCATTAATTAAATTTTCAGTTTCTTTAGATCCTGGACAATTAATAGACAAAAATTCACTGTTATTAAATAACTCAGAGATATTTTTATGATATATTGCACCTTGTTCTAATTCTAAACTCAATTTGTTTCTATTATGGTAATGTATTTCCATGTTAAAACCTTTTGCTCGTTTTGCAACAGCTCTTCCTATTCTACCCATTCCTAAAATACCTAATTTTTTTCCTGTCATTTGTTTACCGATCAAATAATCAGATGACCAATTCCAACTTTCACTTTCAGCAGCCAATCTACCTTCATATGCTCTTCTAGATGCTCCAAGTAAAAGTAAAATTGAAATATCGGCAGTCGCATCTGTTAAAACTTCTGGTGTGTTTGTAACAATAATACCCTTTTTACTTGCTTCTATTGTATCTATGTTACCAAAACCAACTGCATAATTAGAAATTATTTTTATACTCTTTGGTAATTTTTTTACTGTTTCAGTATTTATAATTGTTGTTGGAAATGATAATATACCGTCACATTCCTTTGATAAACTTATTAATTCATCTGTTGAATATAATTTATCTTCTTTATTGAGCTTAGCGTCAAAAAGATTTAAAATTTTTTTATTATTTTCATCTAATAATTTTCTTGCAACCAAAATCTTCTTCATTATTTATTTTAATCCATCAGGTTTTTTACCACCGGTAAACCAATCAATAAGTTCGATTGTATGCACTATAGGTGTATCAGTACCATTTGCAATTTGAGTTATACACCCGACATTTCCTGCAGCAATTATATCTGGATTAATTTTTTTAATATTTTCACATTTCCTCTTCAATAACTCAGATGCCAATTCTTCTTGCATCAAATTGTATGTGCCGGCTGATCCACAACACAAGTGTCCGTCCGGTATTTCTAAAATATTATTTCCACTCATTTTTAACAATTTGATTGGTTGATTGTGAACTTTCTGACCATGCTGCATTGAACATGCTGAATGATATGCAATTTTATATTTTTTTACATTCATTTCGTCTCTGAAATCTAATTTAATAGATGCTTCTAGATATTCTGTAATATCTAATGCAATTTCACTAATTTTTTTTGCTTTTTTCCTGAGTATTTTGTCTGGATGATCTTTGAAAATAAAATCATAATCTTTTATTGTTGTGCCACATCCTGATGTATTAACTAAAATTGCATCCAACTTTTGATTCTCATACAAATCATACCAAGCATTTATATTTTCAACAAAAAATTTATGCGAAATATCCTCCTTGCCCATGTGATGTGTTAGTGAACCACAGCATTTAATCTCCCTTAATACATGGACTTCTATACCATGTCGCAAAAGAACATTTATGGATGCGTCATTAATGTTTGGTGAAATTACTTTTTGTACACAGCCGGTCAATAAAGCAACTTTAGAAATAGACTTCTTTTTTGGCTTAAAAACATTATTCTCAGGAAATTCTGACTTTGAAAAAGTTTTAGGCATAAAGGAGACCATATGTTTCATTTTTTTTGGTAATAAAAAATGAACTGGCTTCGTTAAATTTGAGATCTGTCCAAGTAACTTAAAAACCTTAGGTTTTGGTAAAATGAAAGCAAGCAACTCTCTCATAATTCTATCAAATAGTGGTCGTTTGTATGTCCTCTCTACATGGTTTCTTCCATGATCAATAAGATGCATGTAATCTACACCTGAAGGACATGTCGTTAAACATGAATAACATGATAAACATCTATCTATATGTTTTACGATTTTTTCAGTCGCAGGTTTATTTTGCTCTAGCATATCTTTGATCATATAAATTCTACCTCTTGGACCGTCTAATTCATCTCCAAGTATTTGATATGTTGGACATGTAGCGTTGCACATTCCACAATGAACACATTTTCTAAAAATTTTTTCTGACCCTTTAACTTCTGGATCTAATAATTGTTCTTTTTTGAAATTAGTTTGCATTATATTCCAGAATACATTTTATTAGGGTTTAATATACCTTTTGGATCAAAACTTTCTTTAAGTTTTTTTGATAAAATTTTTAAATTTAAATTTGAGTTAGTTAAAAATTCCTCACTTTTTCTAAAATTATCATTAGACCTCATTACCGTTAAATATCCATCATGCTTTAAACAAAACATTCTCATTTGATTTAAATCCTGTTTATTTTCAATTTTGCACCATGCGACATTGCCTCCCCAGTCAAGAAAATATTGAAATTTCAAATTTTCAAAATGTTTCAAAAAAATTGGCATATTTGTTATTGGCAAAGAAACTTTACAGATAAAATCTTCTGAACCTGCAAAACCCTCAAAGTTTTTAATTTCTCTCCAAAATATTGCTGTTTGATAAGTATCCAGCACAGATACTAACATTTCTTTAAACATCTTACTTAAACTTTGTATTCTCTCGGCAACTGAGGTTTTTGGTCCTTGAATTCTCAAGCCAAGAACTGATGTATCCTTGTTTACATCATTCAAAGTCAAAAAAGAAACACTTTGCTTAGAAAAATAACAAGCTCCTGAAATCTCCAATGAGGATTCTAAAGATTTTTGGAAAACTTTAAGTGCTTCATGGTAATTCAAATTTTTTATTAAAAATGTCTCTTCAAAATCAGGTAAAGGCGAAACCTTTAAATTAATTTCTGTTAATGCACATAACGTTCCAAATGATCCACTTATAATTTTACTTAAATCATAACCAGTAACATTTTTAACAACTGTGCCCCCAGATTTAATTTTTGCACCTGAGCCGTTTACTGCTTTAAAACCCAACACATGATCTCTTAATGCTCCATTCTTAAATCGTCCTGGGCCAGATAAATTACATGACACTACGCCTCCAATTGTACCTGGGTCTGATTTACCTTGATATAAGAAACCAAGGTTATTAGGTTCAAAGCCAAAAAATTGATTTTTTTCCTTTAGTGTAGATTCTATTTCATCTAATGATGTGCCCGGCAAAACTTTTATGTAAAGCTCTTCTGGAAAATACTCCAAAATTCCACTCATTGTCTTTAAACTTAAATTTTTAGATGATTGTATTAATCTTCCAATTTTTTTTGATCCACTACCAATTAATTCAACTGGATTATTGTTATTGTAATGATCAAAAATAAAATCCGAAACTTCTTCTTCGTTTCTTGCATAAAATGTTTCAGACATTAAAATCTTGGCAGATGAGGAAACTTATCTTCACTTTTGTGCACATGCATTCTTCCACCTTCTGCGCATCGATGAAGAATTGGAAAAACTTTTCCAGGATTTAGAAGGTTTTTATCATCAAAAGCATTTTTAATTTTTAACTGTTGCTTAATGTCATTATCATTAAACATTTCACACATCAGCTCTCTTTTTTCTACACCTATGCCATGCTCACCAGACAAAACACCCCCAACCTTAACGCAATACTTTAAAATATCAGCACCAAAATCTTCTGCCTTTTTCATTTCTACAGGATCATTTGAATCAAACATAATTAATGGGTGAAGATTTCCATCTCCTGCATGGAAACAATTTGCAACATTCAGTTTATATTTCTCTGACAATTTATTTATATAACTTAAAACATTTGCCAGTTTGTTTCGAGGTATTGATCCATCCATACATATATAATCTGGAGCTAATACACCACAAGCTGTAAAAGCAGCTTTTCTACCTTTCCAAAACTTTAATCTTTCCTCGTCACTATTACTCGCGCGATTATATGATGCTTGGTTAATCTTAGCTATATCTAAAACCCTATCTATCAACGTGTCAACTTCACTTGATGTTCCATCTAACTCAACTATTAATAAGGCCTCAACATTCCTAGGATACCCTGCCTTAGCATAATTGTCTGTGGCTATAATCAGCGGTTTATCCATTATTTCCATACCCGCTGGAACGATTCCTTTTGCGATTATATCTGCCACACAATTTCCTGAATCCTCTATAGTATTAAATCCAATTAAAACTGCTCTAACTGACTCTGGTTTTTTTAATATCCTAACAGTAACTTCTGTAACTACACCAAGTAAACCTTCTGATCCAGTTACTAAACCTAGCATATCATAACCTTCAGAGTCTAAATGCTTTCCTCCTAATTTTAAAACAGTGCCGTCCATTAAAACCATTTCTACACCCATTAAATTATTTGTTGTGGTTCCATATTTCAAAGAATGAACTCCACCTGAATTTTCAGCCACATTACCACCTATTGAGCATGCTAATTGACTTGATGGATCCGGAGCATAGTAAAAACCATTATGTTGAACAGCTTGTGTAATTGCTAAATTTGCGACACATGGTTGCGTTACCACACATCTGTTATCAAAATCAGTTTCAAGTATCTTATTAAATTTTCCCATACCCATTAAGATACAGTCAGCTAAAGGTATTGAACCTCCAGACAAACCTGTGCCCGCACCTCGAGGAACAACTTTTATTTTATGTTCATAACAATATTTTAATATTTTAGACACTTGTTCTGTTGTCTCTGGTAAAACAACTGCTATTGGTTTTTGTCTATATACTGAAAGTCCATCTGTTTCGTATGGTTTAATTTCTTCATCAGAATGAATTATATTTTTCGTTATCGTAGCAAGATCTTTAACGATTTGTTTTTTGTTATCGATAATATCTAAATCAGCTGTTGGTAATGTTAATGGCATAATAGTGACATATTAAAGAATTTTTTTAATTTTCTCCAATGCTTTTTCAATATTTTCATAAGAATTTGCAAAGCTAAAACGTACAAAATCCTTGCAAGTTCTACCAAAACTAGTACCAGGTACCACCGCAACACCAGCGTCAAATAAGCACTTGTCTGCAAAACTATCACCACTTAGTCCTGTTTTACTTACATTTGGGAAAGCGTAAAATGCACCCCCAGGATTATTACATTGAATACCAGGTATACTATTCAAGCCATCAACGATCAAAGATCGTCTTTTTGTGAACTTGTCCATCATTTCATTTAAAAAATCATGTGGGCCATCAAGAGCGGCTAAAGCTGCAACCTGACTTGCTGCTGAAACACATGAATAGCTATTTATTGCCATTCGTGTCACGTTATCAATTAGATTCTCAGGCCATACACTCCATCCTAATCTCCATCCCGTCATAGCATATGTTTTGCTCCAGCCATCCATTACAATAAGACGATCGTATAATTCAGGATAATGAAAAAATGATGGCATTTTTTTTCCATCATATATTTGTCGTGAATAAATTTCATCACTAAATATTGTTAAATCTGGAAAATTTTTTAATCCATTAACCAGTTTGTCAATTTCAGATCTCTCAATTAAACCACCCGTTGGATTTTGAGGATTGTTAATGATTAATAATTTTGTTTTTTTATTAATTAATGATAGAACCTCATCAGCATCAAATGAAAAATTTTTTTTTTCTGAAAGAAACATCGGTATAGCTTTAGCACCTGTATAATTTATTACAGACTCATATATTGGAAACCCAGGTTCAGGGTATATAATTTCAACATTTGGTTGACCAAACATCATTATTGCGAAAAATATTGAAGGTTTTCCACCTGGTGCAATAAAAACTCTTTCTGGACTAATGTCAGCTTGATACATTTTTTTAATATGCCTTACAACACCCTCTCTTAATTCTAAAGTTCCATTTGCAGGAGTATACCCATGATGACCTTCATCAAGAGCTTTTTTACAAGCTTCAACAATATGCTTAGGAGTTAAAAAATCTGGCTGTCCAATTCCAAGATTTATGATTTCTCGACCTTCATTCTCTAATTTTTTTGCTTTGGCCAATATTATAAAAGCATTCTCTGTTCCCAATCTTGAAAAATTATCTGCAATTTTCACTATCTGTATGCAATTTTATCAGAAGTTAATTCTTTAACGTTTCGTGTTCCCATTAAAGTCATGCCACGAGTAATTTCATCTTTCATTTTCTGAAGTACTCTTTCAACACCTGCTTGACCTCCTGCACCAAGACCATACAAATAAGCTTTTCCCATAGAACAAGCTTTTGCGCCCAAAGCTAAAGCTTTTAAGACATGTGTTCCTCTTTGTATTCCGCCATCTAAAATAATTTCAATTTTATCTCCTACAGCATCTACCAAAGTTTTTAGTTGATCGAATGGCGCTCTAGATCCGTCAAGTTGTCTTCCGCCATGATTTGAAATCATTATTGCGGTAGCTCCTATATCAATAGCTCTTTTTGCATCATCTACTGACATTATTCCTTTAAGTGCAAAAGGACCATTCCATTTTTTCACAGCATATTCTGCGTGTTTCCAATTCATAGTTGTATCAAACTGTGAATTAATATAATCCATAATTGAAATCTCTATACTTGATCCTTTTTTTGTTAAATGTGAAATATTTGCTAACTTAAATTTAGGACCCATTAAATATCTTAAACTCCAATCTGGATGCATCGCGAAGCTGAATAAACTTTCTAATGTCAATTTAGGAGGTGTAGTAAAGCCAGTTCTATGATCCCTTTCTCTATTACCTGCAACGATAGTATCAACTGTAAGACACATTGCTTTAAAACCAGATCTTTGACATCTTTCTATTAAATTGTCGGTTAGACCTTGATCTTTATGAATATATAGTTGAAACATTTTTGGCCCGCCTGAGGCGTTTGATACCTCTTCAATACTACTTGTTCCCATTGTTGATAAACTAAAAAAAGTACCAAATTTTTCTGCAGCTCTGGCTGTTGCGTGTTCGCCTTCATGATTGTACATCTGATGCATAGCGGTTGGAGATAAGAATAATGGAAAATCTATTTTCTGTCCAAGCACTGTTGTTGATGTATTAATCTTACTTACATCTGTAAGGACATTTGGAACTAAGTCACATTTATTAAATGACGCAGTGTTTCTTTTGAGAGTGCTTTCATCATCAGCACCTCCATCTATATAATGGAAAATTGGTGCAGGTAATTTCTTTTTTGCAAGTTTTCGGAAGTCATCAATGTTGTGACAGTCTTTAAGTTTCATTTTAAAATATTTCTTTTAGTCTAAAAGTGAATAAAATATTATCTGATCCAGGATTTTTATCACCAATATCAGCATTTGAAATATGATTGTACGAAACTCCAATTATTGAGTTTTTAAAAGCAGAGTAATTTAGTCCAACCTCAGATTTAAATTCTATTGGAAATCCCATATCTTTTCCATTTTCAAATTCCTGATAAAGACCAATTGAGAAACTTGGGACAAAAGATAACTTTGCACTGTGTGTTAAATAAAATGGTCTTGCAATACCAGTTCCGATATAAGCAGATAGCTCATTATTCCATGTGTTATTGCTCATATCTAGGTGACTAAAACCTTGGTTTACATCAAAGAAAAAAGAAACATCATATGTTCTTTGAAGCTTTCCAAGATATTTAATATTGATATCATTATTATGATCAACGATCTTAAAATTAAGTGCAACAGCATCTGTATCGTGTTTATAATCCCAAACTCCGATCATAGGATGAATTTCTACAGCACATACATTTTTCGCAAAAAGGAAAATGATAGCTGTAAGAAATAATTTTTTAGTTCTTACCATTAACCTGACATATAATATTGTTATAAAAATTTAAAGAATTAATCTTCGTTATATTTATGAAAAATAGGAAATTTGCTGCTTTTTTTAGCATATTTTTTCAAGGTATACCCGACACTTCTAAAAGCAAGGAACTTCCAGGGAATATCTTTGTAATCAAAATACTTCGCTTCAAGAGTCTCGATACCTGGCTTAAATGTTTTATTTAATTGCTCTGCTAAAAAAACAAATTGTATTAAATTTTTTTTTCTCACTGTAAAAACTATAAATAAATCTTGAAGTTTAATTTTTATATTGACTTCCTCTTTTGCCTCACGAATTGCACCTTCCTGCGGTGTTTCGCCCTGATCTAAATAACCAGAAGGAAAAGTCCATTTTCCATAACCTGGATTAATTGCTCTTTTACATAACAGAAATTTATTATTTTTTACAATCAGAGATCCTGCTACTATTTTAGGATTTTTATAATCAATAAAACCACACACACTACATACTTTCCTTTTTTTTTGCTCTAAATCAGTCTTTTTGTAATAAAATTTGCAGCAATTATTTTTCAACATTAAACTTCCTATAAAGTATATATATCCCAATTATAAAAAATGAAATTGGTCCAAACCATAGGAAAATGTTTTTTAATGATATTTCTGGATTGAATAAAATTTCTTCTCCATATTTAAGTTTTAGAAAACTATATATTTCTTCGTTACTTTTATTTTTTTTTAATTCTTTATTTACAAACTTTTTTATATCGATTGCAAAATCCGAATTTGATTCATATACAGATTGACCCTCACAAACTAAACATCTAAGATTTTTTGTTATATCGTTTTCTCTTTTGTAGATTTCACTCGAAAATGCATCTGTTAAAAAAAAAATAAAAAAAAATAAAAAAAAAAATCTCATTTTAAATTTAAAACTTTATTTACAAATTCGTCATTTATTGGACCAATATATTTATCAATAATTATAAAATTTTTATTAATTACAAAAGTTTCTGGCACGCCATAAGCTCCTAAGAATATAGATAATTCTCCATTTTTATCTTTTAAAACACCATTATAAGGATTTTTATTTTTTTTTAAGAAATTTTTGGCATTCTTATCATTATCTTTATAATTTACGCCAATGATTTTGACGTTATTTTCCTTTAACTTCATTAAATAAGGATGCTCTATTTGACAAGGCGCACACCATGATGCAAATATATTAACGACGAATATCTCATTATTAATCATGTCTTTCAGATTTAAATCCTGACCACTAAGTAAACTACTTGAAACTAAATTTGGAATTCGTTTTCCAATCATCACACTAGGTTCAAAATCTTTTTTTATAAACAGAGAGGTATAAAAAAGAGCAAGGGCTACTCCAAAAAAAAATAACATAACCACTATTTTAAATCCTTTTTTTAAAAACACTTAAAACACCTCCTAATATGATCAAAAATAAACCAAACCAAATTCCATGAATAAAAAAATTGTAATAAAATCTTGCGCCCACTATTGTTTTATTTAAATCTGGAAAATTTATAGCTAAATAATAATTTGAAAAGATTGTAGGCTTAATACTAGTTTCTGATGTAATTTGATCAGGCTGTAAATATCGCCTCATAGATGGTTTTAAATAAAAAGTTTTTTTCTCATAATCTATAATTTCAAAATCGGTCTGCATTTCTAAATAATTTTCAATATTGTGAATTTTTTGATTTTTAAAATTAATTGAAAAATTGTTAAATTTTTTAATTTGACCAACATCGATCTCAAAATCTTTAGTTTCTGAATAGTAAGAATTAAGAAAAACCGATAAGAAAAATATTCCTATGCCTAAATGCGATAGAAATCTTGGATATTGAAAAAAATTATTAACTTTCAAGCTTTTGAAAATTTCAAATAAAATATTTAAAATTAAAATCAGAGAGGATGCTAATCCGAGATAAAGAATTATGTCGTTTTTTTGAGACAAAACAACAATTACAAACGAGAATAATAATGAGACTAAAAAAATTGTAATAAATGAGTAAAACTGTTTAAATCCTAGGTTGTTAGTCCACTTCAATATGGGTCCAAAAGACATTGTAACTAAAAAAATGAAAACGAATGGTGCTAAAATTTTATTATAATAATCTGGACCTATAGAAATAGTTTCTCCAAAAATAGATAAAATTATTGGATAGATAGTCCCAAGCAAGACAACAAATAAAAAAAATAAAAGAAATAAATTATTTATATTTAAAAAACTTTCTTTAGAGAAAAATGCCGTTTGATAATATATTGTTTTTTTTGAATATATTATTTGAATGACTAATGCTGAAGTAGTAATTAAAAAGATAATAAGTAAAATGAAGACTCCTCTATCTGGGTCATTAGCAAATGCATGAACAGAATTTAAAATACCTGATCTCACTAAAAAAGTTCCTAGTAAACTAAAGGAAAAAGTCAAAATTGCTAAAAGTGCTGTCCAGTTTCTCATATTATTTTTTAACTTTAAAACAAGTAACGAATGTATTAACGCTGTGCTGGCAAGCCATGGCATCAATGAAGCATTTTCGACTGGATCCCAAAACCAATATCCGCCCCATCCGAGTTCATAATATGCCCATATAGACCCAAGGCCAATGCCTAAAGTTAAAAAAACCCACGATATCATTATCCATGGCCAACAAATTTTTGCCCAATGGTTGTTTAATCTATCCTTAATTAGACCTGCTAAAACTAAACTTAATGTCAATGAAAATCCAACATATCCTAAATATAAAAATGGTGGATGAATCACTAATAATGGATCTTGTAATATGGGATTCAAACCTAAGCCTTCAATTGGTCTTGGAATAATCATGTCAAATGGATTTGATTTTGTTATTAAAAAAATTAAGAATATTAAGAAAATATTATTTTGGAAAAAAATAACCCATGATTTAAAATTAATATCATTCTGATCAATTATTGAAAAAAAAGTTCCATATAAAGCAACAATAACTACAAACAACAGTAAACTTCCTTCATGATTTCCCCAAGTGCCAGCGAATTTGTAAAAAAAAGGCTTTAGCGAATGTGAATTTTCGTAAACAGCTGAAATATTAAAATTTGAAGTACAAAAAAAATATATAAGAGAAAAAAAGGATATTAAAATAAAAATAGAAGAAATATTAAAAAAATAAATTGAAATTTTAAACTTTTTTTTAAAAAAGAATAAATTACTTAGAAATGAAAAAAAAAGACTAAATATTAATAAAACATTTGCGAAATTACTTGCCATATTTTTTTTTCCAATCTCCTGTACTTTTTAAAGCATCTGCAACTTCTTTTGGCATATAATTCTCGTCGTGCTTTGCTAATATTTTTGATGCAGTAAGATTTATTCTCGTTTCAAGTTTTCCTTCAACAACAGCACCCTGACCTTCAACAAATAGATTGGGTTTAATACCCATATAATTTACTGTAATTTCATTTTCATAATCTGTTATTACAAAAGTATATTTGTTACTTATTTTTTTTAAAGTGCCTTTTTTTACCATTCCACCAATACGAATTTTACCATTTGGAATTTCTGTAATATTTCTAAGCTCCGTAGGTGAAAAAAAATAAATAGAGCTTTTCACTAAAGAGTCATAAATAAATTTTCCAACTATTAAAAAAGTAACGACAGATACCAACAAAACATATAATCTTTTTTTAATATGTATATTCATTTGTTTGAGTTTATTTTCATATTCAAACTCTCTAATTTAAAACGAATTAAAAAAATTATTACTGCAAACGATAAAAAAGCTATAAACATAATTATCAATGGCGTTAACATCGATGAATGTATAGTTGAACTTTCCATGAGCTTAATGGTTGCTGGTTGATGTAAAGTGTTCCACCAATCGACTGAGTATTTAATTACAGGCAAATTAGCTAATCCGATAAGTGATATTATAGAAGATAATTTCTCAGCGAGATAAAATTTCGAGATTACCTTCCAAGATAAGATGTAGAGTATATAAAAAATAACTAAAATAAGCATTGAAGTTAGCCTCGCGTCCCAAGTCCAAAAAGTCCCCCATGTTGGTTGTCCCCAAATAGAACCTGTAAAAAGAGAAATTAGAGAAAAAGTAAAGCCTATGGGCGCAATGCTTTTTGCTATTATAGTAAATATTCTAATTTTAAATATTAATGTAACAAAACAACAAACACTCATTGCTGCATAAGTTTGTAATGCTAGCCAAGAAGCTGGTACATGTACATACATGATTCTTACAGTATCACCTTGTAAATAATCAGAAGGTGATAAAAAAAGAGAAACTATCAAGCCAAATATTACCAACGAAAGAAAGAAAATTTTAATCCAGAAAATATAATGGTCATGGAAATCTTTAAAACTTTTTGTATTAAAAATACTAAACATTATTTTAAGATAATTGAAATTAAATATTTTGGTATGTGTTAGTCTGTCCAGTTTGAAGAGGGAGAATGAGAAAACTTCAAACTGGACCGTAATATACTAGTAACCTATAAAATTGTTTGTTTACTGAAGAAAAAGTGTTTTAATTTAGGCGAGACTAATTTGTTGGTCTGAGATATAGACCGTCTTTTCCTTGACCCTTAAATATTTCATTTACTAATGGATGGCTTACAGGTTCATTTCTGTCATCTAAAACTAAATTTTGTTCTGAAACATATGCTTCATAAGTAATTTCATCATTTTCTGCTAATATATGATAAAATGGCTGATCTTTTTTAGGTCTAACATCTTTAGGTATAGATTGATACCATTCCTCAGAATTATTAAATTGAAAGTCTACGTCATAAATAATTCCTCTAAACTCGAATAATCTATGTCGAACAACTTCTCCGATTGAAAACTTAGCTTTTTTAGGAATTTTATTTTTCATTAGTATATACATAGTTAATTATACTTTCCTATAAATCAAGGCTTTAAAACTGTTGATAAATACATTTTCAAAGGAATTAATTTTAATTTAGTTTCAAAATAAACAGGAATTATCTTGCCATTAACTTTTGCAAAATAAACATCCAAATATCTTGAATTTAATTTTTTTTCTCTTTTTATCTTGTGCCCAGCTACTGCTTTATATCTTAATCTACATGAAAAAAGTATTTTATATCTATTATTCTTATAATTAATAAATAAGTAATTTTTTGATTTTTTTGTTAAATAAATATTAAAAACATCATCACCATCATATATATCCTGATCAATATTACATTTTGAATTTAAATTATTACTAAATAAAATTAGTTTTGCTGCCGAAAGAGGGTCGACTACTCTAGACAAGTTTATTTTTTTTATATTTTTATAATCCTTACCCTTATTAAGTTTAACGTTTTTTAAATTTATTTTATTATTAATTTTTTTAAATTGATAAATTTTTACTTCATTATTTTTTTGCAAATTGAAATAATAATTCAAATTATTTTTTTTATCAAAAGATGTTTGAATAATATTTTTAAAATTTACAAAATAACCAGTCAAACCTTCACTTACTATAATGGAGTATATTTTTTTTTTATTGATATTTATCTTTAATTTTAAAAAATTGATGTTTAAACCAAAAACCTGATACCTAAATTCACTTGAATATAAATTAGAATTCTGAAAAAATATGAAAATTAATAAAATTAAAAACTTTTTAAACATGAATAAATCGATTATTAAATTTATAACAGATTTTGGACCGTTATTAATTTTTTTTATTTACTACAAAAAATATGGCATGACCCAGGCTATTTTACCATTAATTTTAGCAACATTAATTGCTACTGGAGTATTATACTTTTTTGAAAAGAAAATACCCAAGGTCCCAATTATTAGTGCAATCATTGTAACAATATTTGGTAGCTTAACTTTATATTTTGATAATAAAACTTTTTTTTATATGAAGCCGACAATTGTTAATATTTTTTTTGCTTTAATTTTATTTATTGGGAGTTTTTTCTTAAAAAAAAATTTTTTAAAATCAATTTTAAAAGGTTCAATTCAATTAGAGGAAGAAGGCTGGACAATACTTAATAAAAGGTGGATAATTTTCTTTTTATTCTTAGCAATTCTGAATGAATTAACTTGGAGAACTCAAACAGAGGATTTTTGGGTAAAATTTAAAGTATTTGGTATTTTACCAATCACATTAATCTTCACAGTGCTCCAATTAAATCTTATTAAAAAATATAAAAAAAATGTTTAAAATAATTCAAAAAAAAAATTTTGATAAAGAGTTTTTTTTTAATAAGAAGGAATTAGGAGAAATTTTAAATATATATGGATCCATGGTTTCAAAAGGGGTGTGGAAAGATTATACAATATTTATAAGCAAAAATGTTGTTGGATTTGACATATATAAAAAAGCATCAGAAAGACCCTTATTTCGAATAATTAAAAATCTTAAAAGTAAAGTCGACCAAAAATACCTTTTAAAAGATCAAAATGGCAAAGCCATAGGATACTCTAACGAGTTAAAAAATATAATCTCAGTTTTATACAAAAAAAATCTTCGTGTTATTAAGTGATTAATAAAAAATTTCTTCCTATCAAAATTTGCAAAACTTGTAACAGAGAATTTACTTGGAGGAAAAAATGGAGAAGTACTTGGGAAGAAGTAAAATATTGCTCTAAAAAATGCTCTAATAAAAAACCCTAGTCTAAAACGATAGACTAGGGTTAGAAATTCTACTTATCTTCTTTGTCCAAATAATCTTAATAACATTATAAATAGATTTATAAAATCCAAGTATAATGTCAAAGCGCCCATAACAGCTTTTTTTGACGAAACTTCTGATGAGTCGCTTTCAAAATACATATTTTTAATTTTCTGAGTGTCGTAAGCTGTTAAGCCTACAAAAATTAATACTCCTAACACTGAAACAATGAAATACACTGCTGGAGACTTTAAAAAAATATTCACTAAAGATGCAATCAATATTCCAATTAAGCCCATCATTAAAAAAGATCCCCAACCAGTTAAATCTTTTTTTGTGGTATAACCGTATAAACTCATTGCTCCAAACGTTCCTGAAGTTATAAAAAATACTCTTGCAATACTTGCTCCCGTGTACATAACAAAAATCGAAGCTAATGATGCTCCCATCAAAGCTGCAAATATCCAAAATACAGTTTGAGCTTTAGCAGCGCTCATTTTGTTTATTCCAAAACTCATATAAAATACTACTCCAAGTGGGGCTAGTGCAACAACCCATGCAAATCCGGATTTAAATATCAAATCTCCTAACGGTGTTGTTCCAGTGATACCTAGTTGAGATACTTGAATGCTTTCTCCTCCAGATAATTTAAATAAAAATAATGAAACAAAACCTGTTAACAATATACCTGATGCCATAAAGTTATAAACCTTCAGCATATAGTTTCTCAACCCCTCATCAATGCTTTCACCCGCAACCGAAGATGTGGATTGAACTCTAGCTATTCTATCTTTTAAACTCATAATCTCCTTTTAATTTTTTTGTTTAGTGCATATATGATAACATTTTAAAAATATTTCAAGATGACAAAAACCTTTATATTCAATATTTTTAAGATAAACTTTCCTAATGATTTATAAAAAATTAGGTGATTCAAGCATTAAAGTCAGTAAAATTTGCTTAGGCACAATGACGTGGGGTGAGCAAAATTCAGAAAAAGACGCCTTTGAACAAATGGATATGGCGTTTGATTATGGTGTAAATTTTTTAGATACTGCTGAACTTTATCCGATACCCCCAAGTTCAAAAACACAAGGAGAAACTAGTCGCATAATATCAAGGTGGGTCCAATCAAGAAAAAATAGGTCTAAAGTAATTATTGCAGACAAAATTGCTGGTCGTTCTAACATGGACTGGTTCAGAGAAAATAATGAAAATACAAGATTGACAAAAAAACAGATTAAATATGCTATTGAGCAATCTTTGAAAAATTTGAACACTGATTATATAGATCTATATCAACTTCATTGGCCTGACCGTCCTTTAAATGTTTTTTCAGGTTTAGAATATGTACATAAAGATACTGAAGATATCGTACCAATACTTGAAACACTCGAGGCATTAAATAACTTTGTCTCAGAAGGAAAAATTAGGTCAATTGGTTTATCTAATGAAACTGCTTGGGGTACTCTTGAGTTTATTAAAACTGCAGAATTAAAAAAATTTGAAAAAATCGTTTCAATACAAAATCCATATAACTTACTTAATAGAAGTTTTGAGGTAGGGCTTTCTGAAATATCATTGAGAGAAAATGTCGGCTTGCTTGCTTATTCACCTCTTGCAAGCGGAACATTAAGTGGAAAATATTTAGATGGAGAGTTACCGGAAGGATCAAGGTTAAAACTTTTTGGTGACAGGTATCCTAGATATAAAACTCCAAATGCTGAATTAGCAATCAAAGAATATTTAAAAATTGCGAAAGAATTTAATTTGGATGCATGTCAAATGGCTATTAAATTTTGTGAATTACAGCCCTTTATAACATCTGTAATTATTGGAGCAACAAAGATGAGTCAGCTAGAAAATAATCTAAAAAGTCATGAGATCAAACTTGATGATGATATTATTCAGGCTATAAATGATGTTCAAAAAATTTACTCAAACCCATGCCCATAAAAAAAATACTAATAATTTTCTTTCTTTTAATTTTCATTTCTGAAAATGTAATTGCTGGTGTTCAGGTGGAAAAAAAGTTTAAAATGTGGGAAAGTCAATACGTTAAGGTTGAGCAAGGTAAAATTTGTTTCGCAGTTTCTATACCAACTAAAATGTTGCCAGATAATTTAAATAGAGCTGAAAGCAGAATCTTTATAACATTCAGACCAAAAGACGGAGTATCAAATGAAATTAGTATTACAAATGGATACACATTTAAAAAAAACAGTAATGTAAACGTAAATGTAGGTAATGCTCAGTTTAAATTTCAAACAAAAGATAAATTTGCGTGGATGATAAGTCTAAATAATGAATTAAAAATGATCAGAGCTATGAAAAAGGCTAACAGGGCACAAGTTATTGGAATTTCATCACGAGGAAACAAAACCAAAGATACTTATTCTTTAATCGGTTTCACCAAAGCGTACAATTCGGCTAGGTCAAACTGTAAAAAAAAATAATGAAAAATATAAAAAAAATAGTCCTTGCATACTCTGGTGGATTAGACACAAGCGTTATTTTAAAGTGGCTTCAAGATAAATATAACGCAGAAATTATATGTTATACTGCTGATTTAGGACAGGTAATTAATAAAAAAGCTATTTACTCAAATGCGAAAAAGCTTGGTGTTAAAAAAATTATTATTGAAGATCTTAAAGAAGAATTCGTAAATGAATATGTTTTTCCGATGATTAGAGGCAACGCTCTTTATGAAGGAATTTACCTACTTGGAACTTCAATTGCAAGACCATTGATTGCTAAAAGACAAGTTGAAATTGCAAAAAAATTTAGTGCACAAGCAGTTTCACACGGTGCAACTGGTAAAGGCAATGATCAAGTTAGATTTGAACTTGGTTATTACTATTTTAGTCCAAAGATCAATGTAATTGCCCCATGGAGAGAATGGAAATTAAATTCAAGGAAGGATTTAATTAAATATGCAAAAAAAAACGGTATTATTATTCCTAAGGATAAAAAAGGAGCGCCCCCTTTTTCAATTGATGATAATCTCTTACACACTTCTACTGAAGGTAAAATTTTAGAGGATCCAAAAAAACCAGCCCCCGAATATATCTTTCAAAGAACACTTTCTCCTGAAAAAGCTCCGAACAAATCAACCTTTATTACAATAGAATATAGAAATGGGAATCCAATTAAACTAAATAATAAAAAACTATCTCCTGCAAAGCTATTAATGAAATTAAATGAAATTGCGGGAAAAAATGGAGTCGGTAGAGCCGATCTTGTTGAAAATAGATTTATTGGCATAAAATCACGTGGTATATACGAAACACCAGGCGGTAGCGTATTGCTATTCGCAAACAGAGCTATTCAATCTATATCTCTTGATAAAAACACAATGCATAAAAACGATGAAATAATGCCACGATATGCAGAATTAATTTACAATGGGTATTGGTTTTCCAAAGAAAGATTAAAAATTCAAAAAATCATAGATAAACAAAGATCAAAAATAAAAGGTAAAATTAAATTAAAAATTTACAAAGGAAATATCAGTATAGTTTCCCGTATATCAAGCAGCCCCTTATATTCATTAAAGAGAGTTTCGTTTGAGGAAAACAAAACTTTTAATAAAAAAAATGTAGAGAATTTTATAAAAAAACATTGTAAGCTACTAAAAAAATAAATGAAAAACTTCATAAGAATTATTCAACTAGTTGGAGCTGCGATTGTTCTATTAGCAACATCAATGGCCTTTTGCTTAGAAATTACCAAGATGGCGGAAGCCAAGAGTATAGATCTAGCAGATCTTTTATTACTTTTTATTTATCTGGAAGTAATGGGAATGGTAGGCAATTACTGGAGCAACCAATCCATAAGATTGACTTATCCACTTTTTATAGCAATCACAGCATTATCACGTTTAATTATTTTACAAAAAAAAGATATAGAATCCTCTTCATTAATTTATGAGTCTGGAGCAATTTTATTATTAGCAATTGCAATTGTAGTATTAAAATTAAGGAAAAGTAAAATGCTAAAGATAAATATTGAGAAGAGTGACATATAAGCTAAGTTAATTTCTTAATTTTTTTGAAAGATTTCAAAGTATTTTCTAATAAACATGCAATAGTCATAGGTCCAACGCCACCCGGTACTGGAGTTATACCATTAACATTATCTTTTAAATTATCAAAATCTACATCACCAACTATTTTATAATTATCTTCTGAAATAATTTTATTAATTCCAACATCAATTATTATTGCAGTTTCTTTAACCCAGTCTTTTTTTACCATTTTAGCTTTTCCAGCTGCAGCGACAATTAAATCCGCCTCTTTACAAATTGCTTTTATATTTTTTGTTTTAGAATGAACAATTGTTACTGTACAATTTTCTCTTAATAGTAGTTGTGTCATAGGTTTGCCATTTATATTTGACCTACCAATCACGACCGCACTCATGCCAGATAGATTTTCCACAACGTTTTTGATCAGATAATAACATCCTAAAGGAGTACAAGGTATCATAGCATCATTCCCAGAAGATAAATTTCCGACATTAATAGGATGAAAACCATCTACATCTTTTACTGGATCAATAGTTTCAATTATATTTTTTTGATTGATATGTGCTGGTAACGGAAGCTGAACTAAAATTCCATGAACAGATGAGTCCCTATTCAATATCTCAATTTGATTTTTAAGATCGAGTTCTGAAATTTCGTCGTTAAACTTTATAACATTTGAATTAATTCCAACTTCTTTAGCAAATTTTTCTTTATTTTTAACATATATTTGACTTGCAGGATGCTGACCTATTAAAATTACAGTCAATCCAGGTTTATCATCAATTGGTAAATCTTGGATATTTTTCTTAATTTTTTTTCGTAACTGTTGTGCGATTTGTTTTCCATCAATTATCACAATAACCCTAATCCATACTCTTTTAATAAGTTTCTTAAAAAACCTAAAATTAAAAATAATATTATCGGAGAAAAATCTAAACCAGAAATATTTGGAATAAAACGTCTAATAGGGTTTAATAATGGATCTGTTAGTCTGAAACTTAATTCTAAAATTGAATAAACAAACCTATTATTTGTATTGATTATATCAAATGCCGTAAGCCAGGATAAAATTACATTTACAATAAGTACTATTGAGTAAAGATAAATTATATTATCAATTAAAATTATTAATGAATTCATTTATCAAATTTTTCTAAGTATATTGATTGAGAAGGAAAAGCAAAAGAAGCATTTGCTTCCTCTACTATTTGCTTTATTTTAATAATAAACTTATCTTTGATCATCAACCACTCATAGTATTTGTTTGTTTTAGTATAACATCTCACCATCATATCTATAGAACTAGCTGAAAATTGATTAAGATTTACACTGCACGGTGTGTTTTTGGAAACAGAAAAATCATTATTGGATTTAATATAATTTAAAATTTCGTCTCTTACTCTTTCAAGTTGCTCGGACGTAGTTTTGTATTCTAGCCCAATTATCCAATTTATTCTTCTATTGGACACCTCAGATTGATTGACAACCGCTTTTTCGGCAAACTGAAAGTTTGGAATTGTTGCTAAAGATTTATCAAACTTTCTAATAACTGTGGATCTGAAACCTATGCTTTCAACAGTTCCTTCAATTACACCTTCTAAAAAGATCCAATCACCAACTTTAAATCTTTTTTCAACTAAGACCAGAATACCTGAAATTAAGTTTTTAAATAAATCTTGTGCACCTAATGCTACTGCAACTCCAAACAGTCCAAGACCAGCAATAATGGGACCAATTTTTATACCCCAAATTTCAAGAGTAGCTGCAAAACCGAGAATTAAAATTAAAACTTTTAACGCACGTAAAATCCAATTTAATAAATCTTTTGATAAAAGTTCTTCAATACTTTTTATTAATAAAGACACAGGATGAATTAACTGATGAATAAACCAAAAAATTAAGATAGTAACTAGTGATCTATTTAAATTATCAACAAAAATTTGAGATTTGCCCTGAATTTCCAGAAAACTTGAAGCTACAAAAAAACCAAAAACAACTGGGAAAAATTTAACCGGTCCCTCAAGAGCCGAGGTTAAACTATTATCAAAATTATTGGTGCTTTTAGATACAAAGCTTTCAATTTTCCCAACAATAAATTTAGAAAAAAAGGATCTTAACAAAAGGAAAACAAAAAAAACAGAAAGTGCAATTAAAATATCTGTGAAACTTGCACCTGAAACTCCTTCCTTCCAAACATCGTTTAAAAGGGCAGAAAAATTATTTAATACATCCATATCAAATTCGAAATATACATCTAAATTGTTCTAATCAAGACAAAATTCGAATAAACATAAACAAGATTATGAAAAAAGATTTAATTTTTTTAGGTATTGAGACCAGCTGTGATGAAACAGCTGCATCTATTATTAAAAAGTCCAAAAAAGGGGACATAAAAATATTGTCCAATATTATATCAAGCCAGGACCAAGTTCATAAAAAATATGGTGGTATAGTTCCAGAACTCGCAGCTCGAGCACATACAGAAAAAATAGAAAAAATTATAAAGAAAGCAATTTCTGAAAGTGGCTTAAGCTTAAATCAGATAACTGGTATTTCATCAACAGCTGGCCCTGGTCTTTTAGTGTGCTTAATGGTCGGTATGACTGCTGGAAAAACTATCTCAAAATTTTTAAATAAACCTTTTTACGGAATTAACCATCTTGAAGGTCATGCATTAACAATTGGCTTAATCAAAAAAATGGATTTTCCATATCTATTGCTTCTAATATCTGGTGGTCACACACAGTTTTTATCTATTGATGGCTTAGGTAAATATAAAAGATTAGGTACAACAATTGACGATGCACTAGGTGAAACTTTTGACAAAACAGCAAAAATTTTAGGAATTGAATTTCCTGGGGGACCCAAAATTGAGTCTTTTGCAAAAAAAGGAAATCATAATGTTTATAATCTACCAAAGCCTATTCTTTATAGATCTGGATGTAATTTATCCTTTGCTGGCCTAAAAACTGCGGTCTTACAAACTTCAAGGAAAATAAAAACACAACAAGATAAGTATAACCTTGCTGCATCTTTCCAATATACTATCAACGAAATTTTGAAAGTTAAATGTAAAATAGCTTTCAAAATGTTTTTAGACAAACATGATAAAATAAAAAATAAAAATTTCGTAATTTCTGGTGGCGTTGCATCAAACATCTCTATTCGTCAGAATTTAAAAAAAATATCTTCAGAATTTGATTTTAATACACATTATCCGCCTGTGAGTCTTTGTACAGATAATGCAGCAATGATAGCTTGGGCTGGTTTATTAAATTATGAAGCAGGAAAAAAAGCCAATATAAAATTACTCTCTCAACCACGATGGCCTTTAGATAAAAAAGCACCTTTTATGAAAGGTCCAGGTTTAGTATTATGAAAAGGATTGATTATTAAAACAAGCACTTGTAAATCAATTTGAAGACTAAGCCGACAACCACTAATTTTTACTTTTTTTTATATTTTTTTTAATTTTTTTATAAATAAATAAAGGTAGGAAACCTAGTAGAATAATCTCGCCTAACATTGTTAAATTTTATACTCTCAATATGGCAAATGTAGGGTACATTGTGGGGTACGTGTTATATAAAATACTAGGATTTTAATTTAATGATGATTCAAAAATGCCGTAAACATTGGAGAACCTATTAGATGAAGTATTGGTTAGTAAAATCAGAACCTAACGTTTGGTCAATTGATCAACAAAAAAAAGCAGGTGATAAGGGTGCAATGTGGGATGGCGTAAGGAATTACCAGGCTGCAAATAATTTAAAAGCTATGAAAGCAGGTGATCTTTGTTTTTTTTATCACTCAAATATTGGCAAAGAGATTGTTGGTATTGTAGAAGTTATTAAAGAATATTATATTGATCCTACTGACAAGAAGAAAAAGTTTGTTGCGGTGCAATTAAAATTTAAAGAAAAATTTCGGAATCCAGTTGGATTAGAAATAATCAAGCAAAACAAGCAACTTTCTAATCTTGCTTTAGTAAAACAAAGTAGGTTATCAGTAATGCCAATTGATGCTAAAAGCTGGAAAATAATTTGCAAGTTAGGTAAAATTTAAAAAAATAAAAGGAGAAAATTGTGCCTAAAAGAAAAAAAAAGCCGAAAAAAACAAAACTTAAAAAGAAAAAAGTTTCAA